>Ga0210044_10000204_pt1 | contig 87627 bp, 74 predicted proteins | sample CryGey13umfilter_2_FD_183959 | JGI IMG/M metagenome (GOLD analysis project Ga0210044, IMG submission 183959) | Groundwater microbial communities from aquifer in Utah, USA - Crystal Geyser 4/9/14 3 um filter (SPAdes) (version 2) | ecosystem: Environmental > Aquatic > Deep subsurface >... | reverse complement strand
AATTGCAGCCGCCATTGTAATTATCGACATATTCGGGACCGCAATCCGGCTCGCCTTCAAGAATCCCACCTATTGGGCAGGTGACTATGCAGGGGATGAATCCGGTGATATCGATGGTATAATTGCCGGCAGAGCCGCCATAGCCATCAACTACGATATAATAGGTTGTTCCGCCAGTCAAGGAAACGCCAATGACTTCAGAAACAAACGCCGAGGGATAACTGGGAGTGGTGCACGCATCATCATTGCAGCCAATAACGGTCATCGCCGCATCCATCACATACAACTTGGAGTCGTAATCAGTATTGCCGCAAAGAGTGATGTCTATGGTTTCGTTGGAAACCGGTGTATAAGAATAAACCACGTCCGGTGAACCGGGAGCGGTGTAGGGGCAGATCGCATCGTAATCATCAATATACCCTATCGTGGTTCCGATATTGCTATACGGAATGCTGCCAATAGCAGTGGCAGAGCCAAAATCTTCGCCGCCCTGAAGGATGACGTTCGGATCTGACTTGTAAATTGGACCAGAATAGGGAGCCTTCAACGTGGCAATATTGGAGGTCATCGCCTCTACTTTGGCTCTCTCGGTTGCCAATTTCTCGGCTTCCAGCTGATCTTCCATTTGGAATTGCTTGATTAGTTTTGCGTTTTCATTGACCGTGTACTTCGAAGAAGTATCATGGGCAACAGCACTACCAATCATTGATAATGCAAAAATAACGCACCATAATAAGATTAGTTTCTTCATTTTAGAGTTTCTCCAGATAAAAAGTTTTCGGTTAACTCAGTAGTTTTAGTACTCTTCCGGTAGGCAAATACGCACCGTATAGCCTCCGGGAATTAGCATATATTTAATTGTGTAAACTTCACCTCCTTCCAGACAGTTTAGGAAGTTACTGCTTTGCATCCTGATTTCAGGCGCAATCTGTGAATTTAGAACGAAAAATCCCTTTTAGCGAGAAGATCCACCAGCCGACGATCCTTGGCAGTATTGGCTTGAGAAAATACACCCGATGATTCAAAATTTGAATTAATAAACCTCCGAAGAAAAGCTTGAGGTTACCATGAACATATCTAATATATGCGACGTTTCAAAATTTGTCAAGAAGTATTTTAATAAAAGAATCACGAACATAGTCAAGCTAGTCGGTCTAGTTATCGATTATGCTGTACACATTTTGTAACTTTAGATTAGAGCAGGTCCAGAATCAACAGAGGAGGGAATGTGAATAATAGTATTATTTCAAGATAACACAAATATGCTATGTGTTCTTGTCCATAGATTCGGCTTTTGTTGGAGTATGTGGATTTATTTATTTGCTATCAGACCGCTAACAGATGTGTTTGATGAACAAAAGCCCTCGCGGGAGCGAGGGCCTTTTGTCTTCAATAATTGATGGATTGCTATAACCAAGGGAAATATTCTTTGATTTCATAGTCCGTTACTTGCATCCGATACTTGTCCCATTCCACCCACTTATTCGCAATCAATGTTTCGAAAATGTGATTTCCGAGGACTTCCCGCATCAATTTGCTCTTCTCGAATTCGCGGATGGCATTTTCCAGGCTGTTTGGTAATGACTTAATCCCCCGTTCTTTCCGCTCTTTTCCTGACATATCAAAAATATTCTCTTCCACCGATGGCGATAGCTCTAATCCCTCTTGGATTCCTGCCATACCCGCAGACACCATAACTGCAAACGCCAGGTAAGGATTGCAGGCCGGATCAGGACAGCGCAATTCAATACGAGTTGCTTTTTCCTTGCCAACGCGATACATCGGCACTCTGACCAATGAGGACCTGTTGCGCCTTCCCCAGCTGATATATACCGGCGCCTCGTAGCCATCGATCAATCTCTTATAGGAATTGACCCACTGATTGGTTACCAATAAAAATTCCGGCACATATTTCAGTACGCCCGCAATATAGCTTCTGGCGGTCTCAGAAAGATGGTAGCTATCATCGCGAGAAAAAAATATGTTATTGTCACCGGAGAATAGGGATTGATGAACATGCATCCCGCTGCCATTTTGGCCAAATATTGGCTTGGGCATAAAGGAGGCATAAACCCCTTCTTCCATCGCTAATTCTTTCGCTACCAAGCGATAAATCATGGCATAATCGGCCATCTTTAACGCCGGTTGATATTTCAGGTCGATTTCCTGCTGGCTGTGCGCCACCTCATGGTGAGTGCATTCAACCTTGATCCCTAAAGCCTCCAAAGCATTGGCGGTCTTTTTGCGAAGTTTGGTGGATTTGTCAACTGTTGCATAGTCGAAATAGCCTCCCTTGTCAATAATCTGCGGGTTCGTTGGATTTTCAAAATAGAAATACTCAAGCTCCGGACCAAGATTGCAGACCAATCCTTTCGCCGCCAATTTCCCGCTAACCCTCTTTAGCACTTGACGCGGATCGCCCCCGTATGGTTCGCCATCGGGAGTCTGGATATCGCAGAAGAGCAACGCCACCTTCTCTCCGCCCACCGCCCACGGAAATATGCGAAAAGTGGAAAGGTCCGGAATCGCCATCAGATCCGATTCCTGAATCCTAACAAATCCCTCAATGGAGCTCCCATCAAATCCTTGTCCCTCTTCCAGAACCTGGCCAATTTCGCTCTTCGTGATGGACATTCCTTTCAACTGGCCCAGTATGTCAGTGAACCAGAGTCGGATGTATGTAACATCGTTCTCATCAATCAAGCGTAAGATTTCCTCATTTGTGTAACTAATAGCCACTGCCGCCTCCTTGTTAATGCTCTCTGTTCGAGCAATGTCGGCACAAGTCTCTATGCTTCTCATTTTGATCCCCTCCGTGTTGGCTCTTAAGCCTAGACATCGTAATAAAGTTGAAATTCCATCGGATGCGGACGATTCCGGACATTATAGTATTCCTTATTCAATTTGTAATCAATCCACTTCTCAATTAAATCGGCTGTAAAAACGTTCCCCTTTAATAAGAATTCGTGATCCTCCTTCAGGTATTCCAACGCCTGACATAAAGAAAATGGCAGGCTCCGTAATTTTTCCCTTTGTTTTGGCGTCCATGAAAATATATTTTCATCGAATGGCCCATATCCTTCCTCGGTCGGATCAATCTCATTAATAATTCCATCCAGCCCCGCCATCAATTGCGCCGCCATCGCCAGATGAATATTGCAGGTGGCGTCAGCCGGACGAAATTCCATCCTTTTCTTCTCGGGCGTGTTGGCATCTTTGGGAATTCTAATCGCCGCGGAACGATTTGCCAATGAAAAGAAAAGATTTGCCGGCGCCTCAAATCCTGGAATCAAGCGCTTATACGAATTTGTCGATGGATTGGTAAACGCCAACAACGCCCTGCCATGCGTAAGCAATCCGCCGATATAATTCAACGCCAGCTTTGAAAGGTCTGCGTAATTTCCTTTCTTATAGAAAAGCGGTTTGCCATTTTTGTAGAGCATCTGATGAAAATGCATTCCCGAGCCCGCTTCATTAAATAGGGGTTTGGGCATAAAGGTTACGCTCTTTCCATTTTTCTTGGCAACCATCTTGATCGCATATTTGATCCAGACGGCGTCATCCGCCATCTTCTCAAGTTCCCCAAGGATCACTTCTATTTCGGACTGTCCTGGTCCGCCCGCTTCATGATGATGATAGCGAATCCGGATCCCCGATGCCGCCAAAACATTTACCATTTCTGTCCGAAGATTAAAAAAATGATCCAGCGGAGGCGCCGCATGATAGCCGCCCCCTTGGGGAATCTTATGTCCCAAATTAACTGGTTCAACCTTGTGGGTGTTCCACGAAGCTTCCTCAGAATCGATAACATATCCCGATGAATTGACATCGTTTTGATATACCAGGGAATCGAAAATATAGAATTCAAATTCCGGCGCCCAAAAACTGGTATCAGCAATTCCGGTTGACCGCATATACTCGACCGCTTTTCGCGTCACATATCTGGGATCACGCGAGAATGGTTCCTTTGAGCCAGATTCAACGACATCACATAAAAAGGAAATAGTATTCTCATTCCAAAATGGATCGATTTTTGCGGTTTTTAGGTCAAGCAAAAGAGCCATATCGCCAGATTCAACCGCCTTAAATCCTGGGACCGAAGATCCATCAAATGGAATTCCATTTTCAAACAAATCATCATTTAATTGAATGGATGGGATGGTGACGTGATGCAACCGTCCAAAAAGATCCGGAAATTTCAGGTCGATGGTCGTAATTTTCTTCTGGCGAATATATTGGACTACCTCATCCTCATCGGTAAAATCCAATGGTTCAATCTCCATAGGCATCTCAAGTCCTTTCATTCAACATATCTTATTGTGGAAAGTTAGTAATCCATTTCAGCGGAGTCAACGGAAATCAGCCTGCGCACAAGGCGGGAAGAATAGGGATGAAATGTATAAGCACTGAGGATGAAGACACTTTATGATCGAAACGATTACAAGGCACTGATAGTGAATGACAAGTCGAATTTCATGCAGTCTCCGGGGGATAAAACCGATTTCCACTGGGGCATCAGTACCGATGATTGATAAACCTTTTCGAATCCCGCTTCCGAAAGCGAAACGGTATGGATAGGGAAAAGCCAGAGGTCTGCCGTCTCGGAAAGTCGGAATTCACACTTGACCTTTAGATATCTGTCCTCGACGCCGAAACCGGTAATGTCGTTCAAATAATGCTTACTGGATAGCTTGCGCGGTGAAATCTCTCGGCCTTCGATGATATAATAGCGGTCATCCGATTCTCCATCAAGCATAGATAGGTTGCATTCTGTCCCGAACCAAATCGGAATTTCACTGGGATGATTATTGATGATCGTATAGCGAACAGCAAATGAAGCCTTGTTATTGGGAACGATGATTTCTTTTTTCAAGTGAACACTACACCAGCGTTCTCCCGCCCAAACTTGCCCGTGCCGCCACAGAATTATCTTAACTTCATTTTCATTTTTCCTGCTCTTCAATTCGAATGGTTTATCGATGAAATCCCCTTGCTCCGCATAGTCGCAGGCGGCAAAGCTATCTAAAGTAGTATCAGCTCTCAGGAAATGGTCAATCAGGAAAGTGCGGCGGTACCAATCATAGTTAAGCAGCCTTTCCAACCCTTCCTCTTTGGTCAGAACCAAATCATGTATGCTGGCCGTAGAGTCATCAGATGGTTTCAGGGTCAGCTTCTCGAGTATCTTCCTGTGGTATGGTTCCTCCCGGCGAGCCATAGTGTTAAGGAAATTAAAGGCAATGGCCTTACAATCAATTTCGAAGATTGACCCGCCTCGAGAAGGGGAGATGGAAATATTCATTTGCGGCGTTTCTACGAGCAGTTCCTCATTGCCGTCACGATCAAAATCCATCTTTTCAACATCAATCCAGTTTGAATTTTGATGGGTTGCCTGATCGATCAAGGTCTCCGCAGTGATTAAGTGTTCGTAAATTGCGGTCCTAAGATGGTTCAAATAAAGTCCCCCAAAAACCCCATGCCAGTAGGAATCATTGCATTGGCCCTTGCGCTTCTCGTCGGTCGCTCTATCGAGCAATGCTTTCTGCTTTCCCGTGATTAAGTTGGACGAAGCTCTCTTGATTTTTTCATCAACCCAGAGCATTTTCTTGTGGATATTATTGGACTCCGGGTATTTAGAAAGGAAGTTCCGCCAGAAACCGCCCCTGACGAATGCTCCATATTTCTCAGACAAGCCATCCGTTTTCAGTTTCTTTTCGAAATCCTGCAATTCCACGGTGGCCCTGGCAGGAAGCGCCCACTCCATCATCTCGGCATAAGAGGCAGTTGGCAGATAAACATTCCCTTTGGAAGCGATCTCTCTTAAGACATCTGCAAAATGAACGGTTCGAATAAAATCATAACATTTCAGCATGGACTCAAAAAAATTACTTAACCACGCTTGGTTATAGCAGAGTTCGAAAGTCCCGGGCCACATCCCGAATTTCTCAGCATCATCAGCATATACAATTACTGGATAGGCCGATTGGTCACAAAATCCTTTCAAGAAATCGATTGTTTCAGCAACATCCTTGAAAGGTATCGAGTATCTAAGATATTTACTGGAGGGGAAGACCTTTAGCATTTTGCCGATCTCCTCAGCGATATAATAGCCATCAAGTTCGCTGTCATCTAATCCGGCATACTTGAAGTGAGTGTCATCCACGATCACATATTTCATACCGGCATCCGAAAGGGAAGAGGGCAGATGAGGCTCCCAAACCCGTTCCGCCAACCACATTCCTTGTGGCTGGGTGCCGGTCAATTTCTTTACCAATTGGGAAAGTTTCTTGATCTGCCCGATCTTATCTTCATCAGGAATGATAGCCAGGATCGGTTCATAATAACCTCCGGAAAGCATCTCCAATTGCCCTCGCGAGACCATCGTCCGAATCATACCGATATGATCCGGGTAATGGATCCTTATCCATTCGAGTAGAATCCCGCTGTAGTGGAGACAGCATTTGAATTGCGGAAATTCAAAAAGAGATTTTATAAATGGCTCATAGCAGCGCTTATATGAATTATCGAAAACAAAATCAAAGTTTCCGATTGGCTGATGGCCATGAATTGCGAAAATAAATCTAGTGAATTTCTCCATATCTTAATATGATCGTCCCTTTTTTCTTCTGGCTTAGACAACCCCGCCGGTCACTTACAATTGCCTTCTTGAGACGGAACCATAGGCAGGAAAAGGGTTCAAATCAGAAGATCTCAAGGCTGATGTATTTTTTGGGGTTTTTCCTAATATCAAGAATTAGCGAATCAAGGTTGGCGGCCGTACCATTAAGCTTATCATAGAACTCTTTGTCCTTAAGGAATTTTCCGAGTGTGTTGTCGTCAGAATTGAGTCTTTCACTGATGGTTTTGAAATTCTCTGATATTTCAGTCAGCTTATCCGCCAATACGTTGAATTTTGTCGAGGCGGAATCCAAATTGACGACCGTGCTGCTAAATTTATGTTCGTTGCTGTCAACCAAAGATTTAAGCTTTGAGGTAGAATACTGCAAATTGTCAATTGAAGCTACCAATCCTCCTTTAGTGGAATCCAATAGTATCCTGGCTTCGTTTGTCAATGAAAGCATATTCTCAATAATCTTGGCGATATCAACTTTGGTCTGCTCGGTTCCGATCGTTCCAGTAAGAATCCTAATCAATTCGCGAATCTCATCAATTCCCCTGCCCATCATTCCCATCACCTCAGGAATGCCGGTATCATAATAGCCTTTGGCTGGTATGGAGAGATCCAGGAGCGTATCAGAATGCCCGGGCCTCACCTGAACGAATCGTTCGCCCATCAGGCCGATATTCATCACAGTAAATTCAGCGTCCTTCTTCAGAACCACATCCTTGGTCAGATTAAAGCTCACCAAAACATTTCCCTCCTGCAGTTTAATGTGCTGTACCTCGCCCTTATCTACACCCAATACTGCCACCGGGTCACCGATGTCCAGCGATCCAACTTCGGGGAAAAGGACGGCATAACTGTAACGCTCAATGTCAAAGCGATATTCTTTCAGCCAAATGACCCCGTAGCCAAGGATAATGATCGCCAAAAATATTACGATTCCGACCTGAAGTTCTATATTCCTGCTATTCATTTTTTCCCGACTTTAGATTCTGTTTTGGTTGAAGTATGCTCAGCAATTCCCTCGGTTCTGAATAGGGAGTATCCTGGCAGTAGATATCAGTGCCGGTCGAAATCATCTCAATCACGAGTATTTTCTCCTCATCGGTAAGATGAATGAATGGAAGGTATTCCTTTCTGTCCGGCAATGGATATATCCCCCCCAGATTCAACCGTCTTATTTTTCCCCCGGCCTCAAAATATAGGAGGACATCCTGCAGGGAGGAAAACAAAACCACCATTCTTTCCGCCTCGTATTCGCCAATATTGCTTTTCACTGCTTCCTTAGGACGAATTATGCTGGCACTAATTTCAGCCGGCAACGCTTCAATATAGGCATGAGAAGATTCGGGATCGTTTGCTGTTTTTTCCGATACGCCCATAACTATCTTGGCGTTCAGGAACGGAAGCCAGCCATAAATAAATTGGGCGTGAATAAATTTCTCATCGACTCTATAGAATACAGTCTTCATTATCCCCGGCTCTCAATTCCCCGTTTGCCGGCTTCCCGAACCAAATTCTCCAGATCATCCACTGGAAATCTATCACGTTTTGTCAAAAAAGAAAGAAGCATCGGCAAATTGACTCCCGTGATAATTCTGATGTTCTTATTTCTTAATGATAAGAGACGGGCAGCTTTCCAGCAACTGGATCCGAACAAATCGATAAAAATAAAGATGCAATGATAATCCCTATATTTTTGGTAAATCACCTGCAATCGTTCTTCGATTTCATCAGGTCCGGCATCCGCATTGCTTATGGCGATAAAATCATCTCGTAAGCCGATCATCCCTTCGACCGCCTCCCTCAAAGCCTCGCCCACATTGCCATGAGCGAAGATGATGCCGGGTACAGTGTTGCTATTCGAAGTCTGCCTCAAGGTAATCAGTGGTTTTGCTTTTTCTCTTTATCTCATCAGTAATGCGCCTCGAGAGATCCAGAGCCGAATTTTGCCCATAGACCTTCAGCATATGATTCATCGCGATTACCTCTGAAATAACCGTAATATTTTTTCCTGGAGATAGTGGAATGGTCACCAAAGGAATCTCAGCGCCAAGTATAGTAGTATATTTGTCGTCGATTCCGACGCGCTCATACTGATTCTGATGATCCCAAATCTCCAACTTTACCATTACTTCAATTCTTTTCTGCATTCTGATGGCACGAATGCCAAAGAGCTTCTCAATATTGATGATGCCTATCCCTCTGACTTCCATATGATGCCCCAACAACTCCGTGCCAGTGCCCATCAGCACTGTGGGTGCTTTGCGAGTAATCGTTACCACATCATCGGCCACCAGCCGATGGCCCCGTTCCACCAAATCCAGCGCGCATTCCGATTTGCCGACTCCTGATCTGCCCGTATATAGCAACCCGACTCCATAGACATCGACCAGCGTCCCGTGCAATGTCGTGCGCGGGGCAAATAAGTTATCAAGATATGCGGTATATTGATAAGTGAATTCAGGTGTATTAAGCCTAGTGCCTATTACCGCCGTATCGGTTTCTTTGGCAATCTCCAAGAGCTCAGGGGGCGGAACATTATTTTTGGTGATAAATACTACCGGAATGCTAAAAGAAAAAAGCCGCCTCAAGACGGTTTTAAGCTTATCGGAGTCGAAAGTCCTGATATAAGCTAGTTCAGTTTCACCAAGTATCTGGGATCGTTTGTAAGAGAATCTTTCAATGAATCCGCTTAAAGCCAAACCCGGACGATGGACCTGGTTGTTGATTATCTTGTTTTTTGTGCCGACGCCAGGAGCGAAGACGGTGAGCTCAAAAAGCTCCTGACGGTCGGCTATAATTCTTTCAACTGTGATACAATCTAAGGAGGATTGCATCCTATGTGGGTTCCTGTTCAGTCTCTGGTGAATCTTGCCAGCCTTCGGCATCCTTGATGGTCTGGCCATTTCGAGGTTTCTTCTCAATCAATTTGGCTTTGTACTTCCTGAGTCTGCCCTCCATCTTGGTCACCGATTTTTCCACGGCATTATACATATCAAAATCATCAGCGTTCGTATTCAAAACTGTCCCGTGCACTTTAAGAGACAACTCAGCGCTGACTCTCGATTTATCAAGCGTCAGTACCAGGTTCCCATCGAGAATGTGCTTAAAGTATCGCTCCAGTTTCAGGATTTCCTTGTCAGCGAAGCTTTTCAAGTCATCCGAGAGGTCAAAATGCCGTGCGGTAATTTTTAGCTGCATAGTGCCACCTTTCATTGAAGGCGTATGTTTTACGAGTTTGTAACACAACCATTGCTTTTAGTAAAATTTCTGCCTTACCCTCCTGGCTGTTGTCCGCCATATTTTATGGTTACAGAAAAATACCATTAATCAATAATATGGAGTTCTGTGGTTCGAGTCAAGTAGTTTGATGAAAGTTATCTCATCGGATTGATGATCCCTAATGACCCAAGGCATTAGCTATGGGACCATCATCCGGCGTCGTTCACGATACGGTTTCAATTGGTTTTAGGGAGATTTCTTCAATCGAGCCGCTGTTCTCATTATTTTGGGCCTTATCTCTAATGCCTTTGTCCGTTCGCTTTCTAAATCGGGCAGGCATAATCTTCAATTCTTCACGGTATTTGCTTACGGTTCTCCGGGCAATCTGGACACCCTCCTTAGCCAACATCTCCTTTATTTTCTGATCTGGAAGTGGATCACCGGGATTCTCATCTGTGATTATTTTCGAAATGATTTGCTTCACGTTGCGCTTTGTAAGTTCTTCGCCATCATCAGTTGACACGCCAGAGTTAAAAAAATACTTTATCTCATACACGCCCATCGGAGTTTGAACATATTTATCATTTGCCACCCTGCAGATTGTGGACACATCCATTTCAACTTCATCTGCTATATCCTGCATTCTTAATGGCCTAAGGTGGGATGTGCCATATTCGAAAAACTCCTTTTGCCGTTTTACAATCGCTTCCATAACCCTGATCATTGTTAACCGACGTTGATTTATTGCTGAGAGAATCCAGCGAGCCTGATCTAATTTCTCTTTGACATATTTCTGGGTGTCGTCATCAGGTTTCTGAGTTTTCTTAAGAATATCTTTATAAGCCATGCTTACTCGAAGTCGTGGTACATTTTTATCATTATATATTATAATGAATTCATCATCTATCCGTTCCACTATCAGATCGGGGATAATGGCAGTAGCTGGTATTGAGAATCTTCCCAAAGCTGGTCCAGGCCCCAATTGCCGGATCTCCTCAAACGCCCTCTCTATCCTCTCCTGAGGAACCTTTAGCAACCGTGCGAGTTGGCCATGACTTAATTTGTCTAATCGGTCAAAATACAGTGATACAATCAGATAGGGGAGAGTCCCCACCATCTCGTTTTGGTTCAATTGGATCAACAATGATTCCCGTAAGTTCCGGGCTCCAACTCCGGACGGGTCGAAACCCTGGATAACAGTGAGCACCTGCCAAACCCGCAATTCACCTACAGAAAGCGCTTCCGCTATGTCTGAAATACTACACGTTAGAAAACCGCATTCATCGAGATTTCCAATTATATATTGTCCGATTACCTTTTGGCTTTCAGAGAGTTGCGCATAGCTCAGTTGTTCATTCAAGTGCTCATAAAGGTTCTTTTCTGGAGCGGGAGACTGGTCATTAATCTCTTCTGCTTTCTCAAATGAACCACGCATATAGGGCTTGTTGACCTCATGGTCTTCGCCAAAATATGTTTCCCAATCTATTTTATTTAATGCGGGATCGCTTTCCGCCTCAGAGTCTTCACCTGCGGATGATAATTCAGTTTCATTGTCTTCGGTCGGAGAAGTCTCCTCCAGCATAGGATTTATGGCGAGCTCATGCCGGAGCATTTGCTCTAATTTCAGTATAGGCACCGTCAGCATGTTCAAAGATTGAATCATTTGCGGCGCCAGAGTCAGCGTTTGTCTAAGGACGGGCTTTTGAGTCAGCTTCAATGTCGTTCCCCCTGGTGATAATTAGACTTTGTGATAATGTTATCGGAAGCCAGCGTAAATTGATAAATTAAACCGCCTGTTAAGAGCCAAAATGTATAATAGCTGACCATAAATCCTGCCGAAAAAATTTGCTTGTATCTTCTCTTGGAAACAAGAAAATAACTCTAATAATAATTAATCCAGAAAGACCAAAATGTCAATAGAAATGAATGCCGTGGCAGAGTTAATGTGATCCAAATTTTCTTTATGTTCCCGTATTCTCAAATTCCAGACTGTTGAGGCAATTTTCTTGACTATTTGGGTCTGAATTTATATTCTTATCAAAATAAGAACGTCAATTGGAACTTCTGGCGGCAAAGCAAGTAAAAAGCAATTTGACTTACTATTATAACGTAATTTGGAGGTGAAATGCACCAGGATATAGAGTTAATCCAGCAGAAAATTTCTGCTGGGTCATCATTTTTGCCTGAATTAACGAGCGAAGTTGGCAAGGTAATCGTAGGCCAGAAATACCTTGTCAACCGTTTATTGATAGGCTTGTTATGCAATGGACATATCCTCATCGAAGGGGTGCCGGGTTTGGCCAAAACTCTTTGCGTCAAAACGCTTTCGGACTGTATTAGAACCAAATTCCAACGTATCCAATTCACTCCCGATCTGCTTCCGGCGGATTTAATTGGTACTATGATATATAATCCTGGCAAAGGGGAGTTTACCACAAAGAAGGGCCCGATTTTTGCTAACTTGATCCTCGCCGATGAGATTAACCGCGCACCGGCCAAAGTTCAATCAGCGCTCCTTGAAGCGATGCAAGAACGACAGGTGACCATTGGAGAGAATACTTTTAAGCTGGATGAACCATTCTTGGTGTTGGCCACTCAAAATCCGATTGAGCAGGAAGGGACCTATCCTCTTCCCGAAGCGCAAGTTGACCGTTTTATGCTGAAATTAAAAGTTGATTATCCGGCATTTGATGAGGAAATGGAGATCCAGGAAAGAATGACTTCAGGCGAAATTCCCACGGCGATGCCAGTCATCGATCCCATAGTACTATTTCAAGCGCGAAAATTGTTGAACGAAATTTATGTGGACCGCAAGGTCAAGGAATATATCGTAAATATAGTATTCGCATCCAGAAAACCGGCTGATTATGGAATTGAAATCAACGATTTGATTTCTTACGGAGCTTCGCCCCGCGCCACCATCTATTTGAATCTTGCCGCTCGCGCCAATGCTTTTCTCAATGGCAGGGGTTATGTTACTCCGGAAGATGTCAAGACTATCGGAATGGATGTGCTTCGCCATCGAGTCATCATCAGCTATGAAGCCGAAGCTGAAGAAATGACTTCTGAGGATATAGTCCGGAAAATCTTCGATAGCATTGAAGTTCCATAATGCCGAATGAATTATGCTGCCTCGCGAAATAATTAAGAAAATCCGCCGCATTGAAATCACTACCCGTAGGCAGGCCGATGAGCTTTTCGCTGGTGATTATCATAGCATCTTCAAGGGACGTGGGATTGAATTCTCTGAAGTGCGGGAATATCAGCCCGGTGATGATATTAGAACGATCGATTGGAATGTGACTGCAAGGTATGGATACCCCTATGTCAAAAAATACCGCGAGGAACGAGAGCTCTCCGTCATCCTGGCGGTTGATTTGTCCGCTTCAGGTATTTTTGGAACAGCCGAGCGATCCAAGAATGAGCTGGCGGCGGAGGTGGGCGCTGTGCTGGCCTTTACTGCGGTGAATAATAACGATAAAGTTGGCTTATTGATTTTCACGGACAAGGTCGAGAAATTCATTCCTCCGAAGAAGGGACGTTCCCATATCTTGCGCCTTATCCGTGAAATCTTATTCTACAAACCGCAAGGCAAAGGCACCGATATCGCCGGAGCATTGGATCATCTCAATAAAGCTCTTAATCGGAAAACCGTTGTTTTCCTAATCTCAGATTTCCTGAATGAAGGTTTTGATAAGCAGATTGGTGTGACCGGACGAAGGCACGATCTGGTCGCCATCAGAATTACAGATCCCAAAGAACTCCGAATGACTGATTTGGGAATTGTGACTTTGCAGGATGCCGAATCCGGTGAATATCTTGAGATTGATTCTTCCAATCACAAATTGCGTCGGCAATTTGAATCCAATGTGGCGCGGGTGAGGGGTGCCACAGTGCAAACCTTTAAGAAGAAAGACATCGATTATATTGAGCTCCAGAATGGAATCGACTATGCCGCGCCGCTGGTGAGTTTCTTTAGAGCCCGCGCCAAGAGAATCAGGTGGGGGAGGTAGTTGCGATGAATAAAGTAATTCTACCAATATTGTTGATAATTTTTATGGCCGCAAATGCGATCGCTCAACTACCGGCATTTTGGGCGAATGCTACCGTAGATTCGACTTCAGGTACAGTGGGAGACATATTCAAATTGAATTTAGTTGCTGTAGCTGATTCCTCACTATCTGTGGCGGTCCCATCTGCTAAAGATGGCTTTGGCGAATTCCAGGTATTATCGACTACGGAACCGAGCATCGAGGATTCAAATGGCTATCGGTTATACAAATTATCTTATGAAATCTCCGCCTATAAGACCGGTGGATTATATTTGCCAAGCATCAGCATCAAGGCCGCTGATTCCAAGGGGGCTGAATATACGGCTTCGACAGATTCCATAAGATTCGAAATACAATCAGTGCTTCCAGCAACCACGGCTGATTCTCTCCTCATCAAGGATATCAAGCCGATATTTGAATTCCCCATTCCGGCATATTATTATGTCATCATCGCTCTGGTAACAATAACGGTGGCTATGCTCATCTATCTGTATATCCGCCACCGGAAGAAAAAATCAAGATTGATGGGCATAAGCGAAAAACCCGCCGATCCCCCATGGGTTGCGGCAGCGAAGATGCTGGATTACTTGAAGAATCAGAGATTCCTGGAGAGGGGGGAATTCAGGCAATTCTTTTTCGCCTTATCGGAAATAGGGAAATTCTATGCTGATAAGCGCTTCAATTTCCCAGCTATTGAGAAAACTACTTTCGAGATAATCGGGGAATTTGATAATCACCAGCCCGTTGCGCTTGACGCTCGCTTTATCGAATTTCTCAAAGAGGCGGATCTGGTGAAGTTCGCCAAATTCCCATCATCAATCGCTCAGGGCAATGGATGGCTGGATTATGTTGAGGATTTGATCATTACTACCAAACCGTCAGATGCGTTCATATCACCACCCAAAATCAACAGTGTTGTCGAGCAATGATTCTTAGATTTGCCTCACCATATATGTTCTTGTTCTTCCTCGCGATTCCTCTCTATATTTATCTGCGCTTCTATAGAAAGAGGTATCGACAACCGGGTCTCATATTTTCCAATATCGGCATATTCTCCGGGCTCAAGCCGACACTCAAGAGCCGCCTTAAGTTTATCATCCCGGCGTTGCACCTGTTATCAATTGCGCTCTTGGTCGTTGCCGCGGCGCGGCCTCAGTCCGGCGCAGTTTCCCGCGAAATTAATACCGAGGGAATTGATATCATGCTGGCATTGGATATTTCATCATCAATGAAGGCCGAGGATTTTGAACCCGATAATCGATTGCATGCTGCCAAGCAGGAGATTCGCGAATTTGTTTCAGGCAGGTCCACCGATCGGATTGGGCTGGTAGTTTTTTCCAGACAATCATTCACTCAATGTCCTTTGACCATTGATTACGATGTCCTCTTGAGCTATCTTGATGAGGTTGATTTTGGGATGGTGGAAGATGGCACGGCCATCGGCTTGGCTATCGCCAATTCCGTGAATCGTCTCAAAGACTCGCGGGCAAAAAGCAAGATCATCATATTGCTTACTGACGGGATTAACAACGCCGGTGAGATTGATCCTCTGACGGCCGCACGTGCCGCCCAGGCATTAGGCATTAGGATCTATACTATCGGCGCCGGTAAGCCAGGACCGGCCAGATATCCAATTGATGACCCCGTGTTTGGCAGACGCTATATAATGCAGGAAAACCAAATCGACGAGGAAATGCTTAAACAGATTGCTGATATTACGGGAGGGAAGTATTTTCGTGCCAGGAGCACGGCAAGCTTGAGGCAAATTTACGCCGATATCAGCAAGATGGAGAAAACCAAAGTGGAAGTGAAGGAATTTACGATGTACTCGGAGCTGTTTCGATACTTCCTTCTGCCAGGATTGATGTTATTATTAATTGAAGTTATGCTAACGCGAACCACCTTTAGACGGGCTCCATAATGCGATTTACTGCACAATGGTTTTTATATGGATTGTTGCTTATCCCGGCGGTTTTGGTTTTCCTTAGACTGACCGCTCACTTCCAAAATCGCCGCATTTCGGCGTTTGCAGAGCCGGATCTATTTCGGCGATTAACGCCCGGCGTCAGTCAATTCGGAAGAAAATTGAGATGGGTTTTGATAATTCTTGCGCTTAGTCTCTTGATTATTGCCTTGGCCGGTCCCCAAATTGGCACCCACTCGGTGATGGTTAAGAGGGAGGGAGTCGATATTATCCTTGCAGTTGATACTTCTAATTCTATGCTGGCCGAGGACAATAACCGCCCGCCGAATCGTTTGACTCGTGCCAAATACGAAATCGCCTCCTTGATAGACGACAAACTTAAAGGGGATAGGATCGGGATAGTCGCTTTTGCTGGCGATGCCTTTGTGCAATGCCCATTGACCGTTGATTACTCCGCCGCCAAGCTTTTTTTGGACATTATGTCCACTAACTTGATACCTGTACAAGGAACAAATTTCGAACGTGCCATCGAGGTGGCATCTAAGGCGTATAAAGGTGAAGGAAAACAGCAGAAGGTCCTGATCATCATCACCGATGGAGAAAACCATGAAGGAGAACCTGTCGAAGCGGCAAACTTAGCCGCGGAAAATGGAATTATCATTTATGCTATTGGCATCGGCAGTCCTGATGGCGAGCCGATACCGATGAGGGATTCCAATGGCTTGTTTTTAGGATATAAAAAGGATCCCGATGGTAGTGTGGTGGTCAGCAAGCTCGATGAAACGATATTGCGCGAGATATCCAAAGCGGCTGGCGGCAAGTACTATCATGCCTCTCCGGGAGGCAACGAACTCGATTTGATTTATCGGGACATTTCCGGTATGGAGAAGAAAGAATATGAAGGCAAATTGATGACGGTTTACGAAGAACGCTTTCAATGGCCACTGGTCGCCGGCATTATACTGCTCGCATTCGAGGCGCTTGTTCCTGAGAGGAAAAAGAAATATGCAATTTGGTAAATATATAAGGTTGATTATTATCCTTTCGATTATGCCCTCCATTGCATTTGCCGGAGAAAGAGGCGCTAATAAGCTGTATAAACAAGGGAAGTATGCTGAAGCGGCGAAGGAATATAATGATGCTTCAATCGAAAAGCCGAATGATACCAAGATAAATTACAATCGGGGTAATGCGCTTTATCAGCTTGACTCATTACAATCTGCTTTGCAGGAATATTCCCGGTCAAGCGTTTCTGAGGATCGTCCTATAAGCCAACGTAGCTTCTATAATCTAGGAAATACTTTATTCAATGCCGGTCAGTATGAACAGGCGGCCGCCGCCTATATAAAAAGCCTTCAGCTTAATCCTGAAGATAAAGACGCCAAATATAATCTGGAATTGGCGCTGAGCAAAATGCAGGAGCAACAACAGCAACAAGAAAAAGATCAAAAGGATCAGCAGAAGCAGGACCAAAAGCAGGAACAAAAGAACAAGGATCAGCAGAAGCAGGACCAAAAGCAGGAGCAGAAAGACAAAGATCAGCAAAACGAAGAAAAGCAGGACCAGCAACAGCAGTCCTCGCCACAGGAGCAACAAGGACAACCTCAGCAACAGCAACCGAATCCATCAGATAAGGGGAAAATGAGTAAAGAAGATGCTCTTCGGATCCTAAATGCTCTGCAAAATGAGGAAAAGGAAGTTCAGAAACAACTTCAGCGCTATGTTGGCGGGACAAGAAAAGTGATTAAGGACTGGTAGAGATATGAAGCCATTTTCAACGACAACCCTTTTCCTAATTTTGCTCTTTATGACTTCATTAACAACGCAGGCGCAGGTTAGGATCTCCGCAGACGTGGATAGGACTGTGATTACGGTGGATGAGCAGATTAATTTGACGCTGAATATCAATGCCGAAGCCCGATCCATTTCCGATCCTCAGGTACCTGCGATCGAAGGATTTGAGATTTATTCTTCCGGGAGCAGTCAGAGCTTTAATATGATCAACGGAAAATTTTCCACCTCGGTCTCCTTTTCTTACATACTCACTCCCAATAAAACCGGCGTCCTAACTATTCCTCCTTTTTCCGTCAGAGTGAAAGGGGTTGAATATAACTCTAATTCTATTCAAGTGACAGTTAATGCTTCAGGCCAACAACCTCCAAAATCCTCCGTTCCTCCAAGCAGAGGGTCTCGCCCCGCGCAAAAAGCGGCCGGACAGAAGGTCTTCATCACTGCCGAGCTTGACAAGAAAAGCGCCTTCGTGAATGAGCAAGTAACGCTTACATTCAAATTCTATCAGGCGATACGCTTACTCGGAAATCCGGAACTTCAGAAGCCCGATTTTGAGGGATTCTGGATTGAGGATCTTCCGCCGCAGAACAAATACTATGAGCAGATCGGCGGTACCAAGTATTATGTGGTTGAAATAAAAACTGCGCTATTTCCTACCTCCGCCGGCACCAAGACGATCGAGCCATTTAAAATAGCCATCACCCCGGATGAATTCACTTCCTTGTTCGGTCGTGATCCTTTCGATATGTTTAATAGCAACTTCTTCGGAAGGCGTCAAGCCGAACCTCAAGTATTATATACAGACAGGCTGACACTTGATGTAAAGCCTCTTCCTTTGGAAGGGAAACCGGCAAATTATTCAGGCGCAGTCGGGCAATTTACCCTTCGAGCTTCGCCTGACATTATAGACACCGAAGTCAACGACCCGATTAACTTCACAATTACGATATCGGGGACCGGGAATATCAAAGCTGTTGATAAGCCTTCTTTGAATGTGCCCGTGGAATTTAGATCCTATCCATCCAATACTTCGGAAAGGATTAGCAAGGACAATTACCGGTTGGGAGGAAGCCGCACTTTTGAAGAGGTTTTGATACCAAAATCCCCGGGGACTTTCGAATTGGCTCCATTCCGTTTCTCTTTCTTCGATTTGGCGAAGAAGGGATATATAACGTTGGCTTCGGAATCATATACATTTCACGTAAAGCCTTCCAGTGTTGCTGGGACTGTTTCAGAGGCGCCATCGGCAGTGCAGGATATCGGGAGTTCCATCAAGGATCTAAGGTATCTCAAGACTGAGTTGAGCCCGGGTCATTCGCGGATGAAGCTATACAATAAACCGCTGTTCTGGGGAGTTCAGGTTCTGCCGGTTCTTATGGCCATTGCCGCATTTGTAGTCCGTAAGCAGAAAGATAAGCTCGAAAGCGATATTGCCTATGCTCGGAGCCGACGGGCGCGCGCGATCAGCGGCAAGGTACTCAAATCTGCAATAGGGCATCTCCAGCGCAACGAGTCGCCCCAGTTCTATGGGGCGGTTCATAAAGCGCTCACCGGTTACCTTGCCGACAAGCTTTCGCTCTCAGCGGCAGGGCTAACCAATGAACTGCTAAGGGATTCGCTGATTGGCAAGGTTGACGACGCGGTCCTGCAAGAAACATTTCAAATTCTGCAGGCGTGCGATTTTCATAGATTCGCTTCCGCGGCTGGAAATGACCGGGACGGAAAAGGATTTCTCGACCGAGTCGGGAGGAATATAATTATGCTGGAGAAATCGTTGTGAAATTTAACAAAGGAATCTTTGCTCTAATTTTGATCCTTTTGAATCTATCATTTCTATTCTGGCCATCCGATACGATTGCGGATGATGTTGAACAGCAATTCAAAACCGGCATTCAATCCTATAATTCTGGCGACTATCCGGGAGCGGTAGAGATTTTTTCGGGGCTGTTGGAGAAGGGATACAGGCATTATGAGGTTTATTATAATCTGGGTTGTGCTTATTTCAAAACCGGCGCATTGGGCCAGTCAATTTTGAATTTTAACCGCGCTCTGGAGTTAAATCCATCGGATGAGGATTCCCGAATAAATCTCGAATATGCCCGGCAATTCACCATTGATAAATTGGAGACACAGAAGCAAGGTATCTTGCTGAGCGCAACAGAGTCGGTTATTAATTTATTCGATATAAACTCAGGTCTGGCTATAACCGCCATAATCATCTGGGTCTTCCTCTTGCTTCTATCAGCGATCATCTGGTTCAAATGGTATAATCGTTTGGCATGGTCTCTATTCTCCATTCTGCTGACCTTCGTAATCCTCTCTACCGCTGTCAGCGCCTACCAGATTAAGCGCGACAGCACATCCAAGATGGGTGTCCTGATTGCCGAACAATCCGATGTCCGTAGCGGCCCCGGTGAAGAATTCTCCCTCCAGTTCACAGCCCATCAGGGATTAGAGTTTCAGGTGGAGACCTCCCGAGATGGCTATTATATGATAAAGCTCGGGAACGGCGTTAAAGGCTGGGTTGATCAGAATTCAGTGGGCATTGTGTGATTCCAGGAATTTATGTTGACAATCATCTTGATGTGGTTAATATTTGCGCGGAATGCCTCTGGAAATAACATTATATGAAAATTAAGAGATACCTCCCTTTTTTGATTGGGCTCGTTTTACTCATAATATGTTTCTATGATTACGACTACCGCAGAATCAATTCCATCATTCAAGGCGTCAATTATTATATTCTTTTCCCGGTGCTTGCCTTTGAGGTCGTAAATCTGTATGTTAGAAGCCAGCGGCTGCGGGTCATCTTAAATCCAATAATTCGCATTAATGGAGCCTCGATATTCTCGTATTATTCGATCGGCTCATTTGCAAACGCCGCCCTTCCGGCCCTATCCGGCCAGGTGGTGAGGACCCTGCTATTTGCGCGCAAATACAAGATAACAAAGACATCCATCGCCACCGGAGCAATTCTGGAGACCCTTTTCGATGGTTTATGTTTATTTGGTTTGATGATTGGCATCTCATTTATGGTGAAACTTCCAGAATGGCTGATTACTTGGAAATTCGGCATCGGCATAGTAGTGATCAGTATCGCAGGTTTATTGGTGCTGGTTTCGTATAATAATCGCTTTATCTCCAGGCTATGCGGCCGTTTTGAACGAAGGATACCGTCGAGGATTGCGGAGAGTATTTCATCTTGCTATAATTCCTTCGTCAGGGCGTTGACAATGCTTAAGAGCTCGCGGCATCTTACTGCCGTTTCTTTCCTGTCAATGTTATCTTGGGCAATCAATGGCGTTATCATCTACTTAATGTTCCTCGCATTTGGGTTTTCGATGGGTCCGTGGGCCGCTTACCTTTTGGTGGTCGTGAACAGCCTGGCCGTGACGATCGTTGTCACTCCGGGAAATGTGGGAACTTTCAATCTCGCCTGTATCCTCGGACTTTCGCTTTTTGGCGTTGATAAGACTCAAGCTTTGAGTTTCTCGATTTTGCTCTACGTGGTAACATTTATTCCTATTATGCTCACCGGCTTTGCTTTCACTCTCAAGGAAGGCATATCATTGGCGAGCATCAGGAACAGCGCATCATAGACAAAGCCAACCGATTCAAAATGATTCCGTCCTTAGGTGGTTATGACCTCGATGCCCTCGCGCATTCAGTCGGGCGGCATCTCGAAGCCCTGGCGACATAAGTAAATTGTCGGTCTTGGAAGCCTGAATTAGCCTATTTTCGAAAATTGATCGTTGAACATATTTCACGGGAGAAATGATTTGATTAAATGGGATGAGCTCAACTGGAAAGAGTTTGATAGACTCGTGCCCTTCGAGTATGATACCTGCATACTTCCGGTGGGAACAATCGAGGCGCATGGTTGCACCAACCTCGGCACCGATAATACCATTCCAATTGGAATATCCGAACGGATAGCTGATCGCTTTAAGGCGGTTGTAGCTCCAATAGTACCATACGGAATAACCCGGACGCTTCTTGAATACCCGGGTTCATTAACCATCAGCCCCGAGGTCTTTCAGGCCTATATGACAGATCTGATGGAATCAATATCACGCGCCGGATTTGAAAAACTGGTGGTTATAAATGGCCATGGCGGTAACAATGATGCCCTGAAGAACGCTGCCTTTGATGTCTCCTCAGCCACCGGTTTGAGAATCGTGGTGATACATTGGTGGATATTGGCCGAGAACGTGGTCAAAGAAGTTTATGGCGAGCGAGGAGGCCATGCCGCATTGGATGAGACAGCCGCCATAATAGCTCTCCGTCCTGATCTTGTAAGACAACCCGACTATGATGCCAAAGATGTCTATCTATTCAATCCGGGCGCTTATGCTATTCCCTCCCCTTCGCCAACAGTCATTTACAATCAAGGTGAAGGTTACCTCAATTTCGATCAAACTAAAGCGGATGAGTACTTCAGCAAACTATGCGAAAATATCATTGTATTCCTGGCTGATGTCTTCGAGCGGTGGCAAAAGATTATCTGATTTTTGATTTAAGCGCTGTCGCCCTATTTGCATTGTGAATCAAAAGCCCCTGAAAAATCGGGGGCTTTTTGCTGGAGGAAATTGATAATGTCAAGATGTAATTTGAGTGTTAATGGAGGTTTATTGAATATCACCCTTATCGAAAAATAAAATCCCTTACAACCAAGTGTTATGACAAGATGTGAAATGGATTGCACTTTACTTTCGCGTCTGGTCACATTTGATTGTCAATTGTGCTCAATGAATTTTTCCTCCAAATTCGGATGAAATTCGTATCTCTTTGGCGCTTAGATAATTGCCTGATTCAAGATCACCAAAATAAAATGTCTTTATGCAGGGCATAGCCGTTGCGTAGTATGTCAGAGTGAATCACTAAGATGCCAATTCATAATAAGATAGGGGGAACTATGAAGAAATTGCTATTAATCTGCTTGTTGTTGATAAGTCCGATAGCAAATGCTGAAAATCACAATGCCTTTCCATCAGTTGAAAATCTTGGCGCGGATACAATTATGGTGGTTTTCCGTAGCGGCCAAACTCATATTTCATCCGACGGGGTTATCAAGGCATTCCGTGGATATTATTCCGAATTCGATGATACGCTGAAAACCTATGATCTCTTCACGCCGCCCAGCGGAGTCGATTACCGCGATCCGTCAATTAGGATGATGGAATATGATCCCGACAGCGCGGTCCTTAATGGCGATTTCTTGACGCCGCTTTCTGAGACAGTTGCTTTGTATCATTTTGATGGGAATCTGCTCGATTTTTCTGGACACGGGAATCATCTAACTGGCGTTAATCTTGACGATTCAGATTATGTGCAAGGAATCAACACGAATTCTATAGGGATAGCAGTCACCGGCGATTTTGGTCCTAATCCGCATCCAAATTCCGAATATGCTTATATCAACAATGACTATGCATCTGATCTAGACATGGGGATGAGTGATTTTACCGTAGAAGCGATTATAAAACCAGAGGCAGGAGGAGATTCTTTAAGAGAAGGCATCGTTAATAAGAGGGAATATGGAAATGTTTCGAAACCCGGATGGGGTTTGGAGTTGAGAGGTGCGAACCGCATCTGTTGTGATTTTGGAGATGGGACGAACGGAATAGAAGCATATTGGTATGTAAATCCATTAGCCGATGGTACCTGGTACTATCTTGCAGTGACGGTTGACAGGGACGCGGGACAGGCCAGACTTTACGTTAACGGAGTGCCACATCCCGAGAATCCCAAAGATATCTCATCAGTCACCGGAAGCCTTTCAAATGCAACAAAGGATTTTACGATTGCCCATCACATTAGTAATCCGCATCATGATTTTACGGGAATCATTGAAGGCGTTTGTCTTACAAAACGGGTACTATCAGTAACCGAAATAGCTGTTCGTAGCAGGAATAATCAAAATGATGTCCTCATTTTGACGTTTGACGATATCGATCCTAACACAGGGAGGAACGACATCCTTCTTACTCGCTCCTATGACAAAGGATTAACCTGGACCGGATTCGAAAATGCTACTGGAGATAAATTGGACTCTCATCGTTGGTGGACATCTTCCGAGCTGGTTCAAACCAAGAGTCACGTTTGGATATTGCCGCTTTATCGCTGGGAGCCTAAATTCTCGGTATGGTCGGCTGGCTCCATCCGCTCCACCGATTTCGGAGTTACCTGGCAAGATTATGTGGCCATTGTCTATGGATCCAGCGATACCCTGGCTCCTTCCGAACCCTCCGTTGCCCAGCTTGATGATGGCACTTTGTTCATGTTAGCCAGAGAAGACAATTTCGAGCATCGTATGTATTACTCATATTCATTCGATGAAGGACAATCCTGGATGCCGGCCCAGTTCTGGAGCGAGCCGGGCGCCGCTCCTTGGGTGGGAAAAGATGTCGATGGCGGAATAGTGGTTTCTTATGGCGCCAAAGGCCCCTGGGGTGTGGCTATGACGAAATCGTTGAATAGCTCTTATCCGTTGGAATGGGGCGAAATACCGCGTGTGGTGCCTTATACCAATCCCGCAACATATAATTACCCATCGCTATGCCGCATCGAATCGCTATCCAATGATACTTCGTCGTGCTTCTTGGTGGTGCATCATATCGAAAGGGATCATAATTTCAGTAACCTCGGCCATACCCTGGCCTACGAGCCAATTGGTCATGCAACCGGTATAACCGAAACTGCCAATTTGCCAATTGAAATTTCAGTCACGTCTTACCCCAATCCCTTTAATGCCTTCAACATCCTTAAGGTAAATATGCCTAAAAAGGAAAAGCTCACTGTTGATTTATTTAATCTGATGGGACAAAGAGTATCGAGTATATTCGACGGGATAGCTGACATAGGAAATAATCAATTCACTTTCAATGCTTCTGATTTGTCATCGGGAACGTACTTCTATCTCATAAAAGCGGGAAGTTCAACACATCGTCAGAAGATGACTTTGATTAAGTAGAATTGAGTTGATTTGATAGAAGCATTTTAGATTCCCCCTAATCTAATTGCTACTGGAATGTCAGGAGCCCTGTGCTCCTGACATTTTTTTAGAATTAGTAGCAGGTCAGCGGGTTCACCCCCGACACCTTCACGCTACCACTATTTCAGACCGTAGGTCAAGCCCGCTTGAGGCTTGACTATTAATTGATAAATTTCCCCAAGAAATCCGTCTTGCGGGTGGTAAACCACACCGCCTACCGAATTTCCCTATGCGGTCAGGTCGCCGCACCTGACCGTTATGTGTGCGGCAGAAGTCCTTGCCTGCCGATTTGCTACACCGACCGAAGTAATCCATCATTTCAACAATATCATCGCTTTAATGTCGCGATGCGGACCGACTTTCAATTCATAGAAATATATCCCGGTCGATACCGGAGTGCCGTCCGAACGAGTGCCGGGCCAAGTCAAGGTGTGATTGCCGGAAGATTGACGGGAGTTCACAGGCTTGGCCACTAACTCTCCGCGCATATTGATGATATTCAACTCCACAAAAGCATCTTGGGGAAGATAATACGAAATGATCGTTTCGCCGTTGAAGGGATTGGGGTAGTTCTGTTTGAGATAAAATTTATGGGGACCGGAAGGATTATCGGTTTCCAAGATATCGGTGGAATGATCATAAAAGTAGCATCCGATGTCGGCACGGGTGGAATCGGGGTCTAATAGTGAATTCGGGTCACCGGCATCGATGCAAGGTGAATTCGGCTGAAGATGATAATTCCCGCCCCAGGGATTAACGAATAATGGATCGACGAACAGGCAATTTGGACCGGGTTCAAACCCTCCATAATCCCCATAATCATTATCCCAGGCGAGGTTATAATCAAGGATATAATATGGGGTGACATCGGTCCATACTCCTCCCTGATAATTATAGGCAAATATATTGTTTATTATTCTCACTGTATCGCCACTGCTTATCCAAAGGCCGGAGCCTGCGTTTTCGGTGAGATACAGACATTTATTTCCGACAAATGTATTATTGGAAATCTTGGTCCTCCCGCCGCCATATCCGGTCCAAATTTGAGCTCCCCCTCCCCCAATCACCGGAGGCCATGGAGGATCACCAGCTTGATTATTGGCAATCAGATTATATTTGATGATAAAGTCACTACCATCGACATACATCCCCCCGCCCCCCCAGGACTCATCATCGCCGCCGGCAATGTTGCCCTCGATGATGTTGTCACTGATTAGAAATCCAACTCCAGAAATATTGATCCCTCCCCCTCTTTCAAGCGCCCGATTGTTTGATATAATATTCTCTCTGATGATAACATTATTACCGATTGAATATATCCCTCCCCCCATTCCGAATGTGGAATTCATTGACATCCGATTGCCCTCGATTGAGCCAGAACTTCCGCCTTCAATCTCCACTGAGGATCCATTGTCACCTGTTCCGTACAGCGAGAAACCTCTGAGGATTGCGGACGAATCGGTGCCTCCGGAAAATATGACTTGACTCACGAAAGTTGATTCCGGACCAAATGAACTACAAAGGAGAATATCCTTGCCTGAATACCTGACGAATTCATGGTAAATCCCGGGCATCACCAATATGGTATCCCCATTCTGAGAAGCATCAATTCCTTCCTGTATTGTAGGATATTCCCAAGGGATGATAATCACCCAGCACCTGCAGGTTGTAGCAAGCCCGAATAGAAATGCAATTGTGAACAGGTATCTCATACTTTTCCCTTAGACGCAAATATAGCATATTTTCCCGAATAATCAAGGGACAATTCTTGGGGTGCTATCAAACAAGCAAGTCCCAAAGTCGGGATGCTCCCTGCTGCTGGTGATTTGAAATAAAAAGATACCCCCGACAGGACTCGAACCTGTGGCCATCTGCTTAGAAGGCAGATGCTCTATCCACCTGAGCTACGGGGGCATAAATCGGGGCGAGAGGATTTGAACCTCCGACATCTTGCTCCCAAAGCAAGCGCGCTACCGGGCTGCGCTACGCCCCGAATTTTTTATGATATAATCGATATATCGATATGTCAATAAAAAGTTTCCAGCCCAAACGGTGACCCGGGAATTGGCACTATTTTATCCCCGAGGATTATTATCCGGATTCTTCCGAACAAAGCGATTGACCTTCGCGTCCGAACATTATATAATTGACCTCTAAGCTGATATAATATAATTGAGGAGAGTTCCGTAATGTCTGATACCAAGCTAACGCCATTCTATGATATCCATTTAAAAGCATCTGCAAAGATAGTCGATTTTGCCGGCTATAAGATGCCCATTCAATATAGAAGCATCATGGCAGAACATTTATGCGTCAGGGGATCGGTAGGGGTATTTGACCTGTCACATATGGGCGAGTTTACGGTGACCGGAAATAATGCGCTTGAGTTTCTGCAAAGGATGACTGTGAATGATGTAGCCTCGCTGGGCATTTATCAGGTCCAATATACAGCGATGTGCTATCCCGATGGCGGAATCGTTGATGACCTTCTAATTTATCGACTTCCTGACAAATATTTCCTGGTGGTCAATGCCGCCAATATCGGCACAGATTTCAGCTGGCTGGAAGAGCATCTTATCGATGGAGTTACCTTGAATAACATTTCCGATGATGTTGGGTTGCTGGCCATCCAGGGACCCGATGCGCAAAAGGTTTTGGCGAAACTCACTGTCTGCGACCTGGACTCCATCGCTTTCTATCATAGCGCCCAGAGCATTGTCGGGGGCCATAAAATTCTCTTCTCGCGGACGGGATATACGGGCGAAGATGGTTTCGAATTATATGTGGAACCTTCCATTTGTCGCCCCATGTGGGATAAAGTCTTTGAGGCTGGCCAAGAATTCAAAATCGAACCTATCGGTTTGGGTGCGCGCGATTCACTTCGTCTGGAAATGAAATATGCGCTATATGGGAATGATATTGATCAAACCACAAATCCCATTGAGGCCGGCTTAGGATGGATATGCAAAGTGGACAAAGGCGATTTCATTGGCCGTGATGCCATTGCTCGAATGAAAGTAGAGAGTCCCAAGAAGCGTCTTGTTTGTTTCGAATTGAACGATCGTGGTATCCCCAGGCATGGTTACAATATCCTTCATAATGGCATAATAGTGGGCAAGGTCACCAGCGGCGCGCATTCTCCGTCTCTGGAGAAAGGCATTGGATTGGGATATGTGCCTTCAATCCTCTCCAAAATCGGTTCGCAAATTGAGATTGATATCAGGGGAAAGATCACTGGCGCCATAGTAGTTAAGCCACCCTTTTACAAAAGCGGCAGTCACCGTTAAAGCGCCCCGGCCAACGAAATGATGTTGTCAAAAGTGATAGGTGATTTGTATCCCCAGAAGATCGGGAGTCTCTGATTTTAATTCCTGTTTCATCTCCAAGTCAAATGTGCTGAGCTGGGCATCTACATAAGCATCAAACATCGATAGAAATACAGCCGCCGTCAGAATCCACATATACTTGTTGCGCTGATCAGCATATTTCTGCCACTTGTTGAATGATTGTGTTTGCAGAGAAGCCCAGTATCGGCTGTCCCGGAGTTTGATATCGGCGCCCAATGGTAATGATGTGCTTGCGGAATGTCTGGGAATTGCATTATTGAATATATCCTGATAATGCCCGGCATCAATCCAATTCTTGCCCATATAATAAATAAGTAATCCCTCGCCAGTAGCCACTACCCCGGCCTTTATGTGCTTTCGATTGTACAACTGGCCCCAGCCGGGAAAGATTATCGAGCGCAGCAGCGCACCGGTAGGATTGACCTTGGCTTTTTTTACTTTCGATTTTGGGGCAGTTAGCCCTCCACTGTCAGTGCCCGCAGATAAGGTATCTGGCTCTGGTGTCTGCGAAAATCCCGCCGAAGTAAAAACAAAATACGCAAGAATTGATATTATGATAATTATGGAAGAGATTCTCATTATCCCGATAGCTTATACTTGCGATCCCGAAGCACCTTGAGCGATTTCGGATTGATTCTGATCGTCAAGCTTTTCGCAGGCATTTCGTAGCTGCTGCCATCAACCTGAAACGGCAGCGGCTTAGAAGACGCAATGGACAATTGGCGGCCGCGATAAAGGACAACATCCTTGTTATTGATATGTTTCCCATTTCGGGCGTGAATCAAATCATTAAGCAATTCCATCTTCCCCTTCTTTTTGATGACACACAGATCGAATAATCCATCCCCAACCACCGCATGCGGAATCAATTTAATTCCGTTACCCGAATAACGTCCTATTCCGATGGAAATGAGGGAGAATTGATCCTTAATAGTCAAATTGTCAATGCTCAGTGTAATCGGGGGATGATTGTAATTCATCACAGCTCTAAATGCTCTGGTCATTCCCGCCACAGATAGAAGTGAAGATTTGCCGGCGTGGCAATATTCAGTTAATAAGGCATCGATACCTGCTCCGGCGTTATTGACAAAAATAAAATCATCAATGAGGCCGGTGTCCATCTGGATAACTTCACCCTCAGCAATGATGCGGCAGGCATTTTCTCTGGTTGCATCAAGAGACAGCATTCTAAAGAAGTTGTTGCATCTTCCCGTGGGGATAACACCCAAAATGGCTCCGGAACCTACCAGCCCATTGGCAACTTCATTTACAGTGCCATCACCACCCAATGCGATTACTCTTTGGAATCCATTGGCGGTAGCTTCTTTTGCGAGGCGGGTGGCGTCTCCCGGACCGTTTGTTAGAGAAAAATCTAACTGCTCAAAATCCTTCTCAAGCCTTTTCTGAAAGCCGGGTATTTCCCGGTGGCTCTGACCGCCGCCTGCAAATGGATTGGCAATGACCTTTATTCTGATATTCCTTTTAATTATTCTATCCATTATCCTGTCCCAGTCCATAGATAATATATTTATCCCACTTAATTCAATACATTTCTTCACCTCGGGCATTCTTACTTTTGAACCTATCGACTGCTTTTGATTAGCGGGAATCTGTCGATATTATTATAGCGACTGCAGATATTTCTATGAGAATGGTCATCATATAGAATTTGCTGACGATGATTTCTTAGATCAAGGAGAGTAAAATCCTGGACCTTCAAGGAAATATTGAACGATTCGGACTCCCCGAGGTTTTTCAATTTCTGGCAAGCGGCCGCAAGACTGGAACCCTTGCCATCCAATCTCGGGAAGCCGCCGCCATGGTCTATTTGCGGGATGGGATTGTGATTTATTCATATTGCACTCCCAGCAAAATTCGTCTCGGGGAGATTATGGTCAAGAGCGGGAGAATCACGGCGCCACAACTGGAAATGGCACTGAAAATTCAGGAAAACAACATAGGGAAACGGCTTGGCGAGGTGTTGGTGGAGATGGAAATAGTGGAACGTGCCGAGATGGAGGAATTGGTAAAATTTCAAGTCAAGGAAACTCTTTACCATCTTCTTGGTTGGGAATTCGGAACATTCAAGTTCTACGAAAACCGTCTGGCGACTGAAGAAAATATTACGGTCTCCTTATCCGCGGAAAATATCATTCTTGAAGGCGTCCGACGCATCGATGAGTTATCCCGTATTAAAGTTACCTTGCCTCCGCTGAATTCGGTGCTGGCCTTGGCGCCGGCCTCAGGACGCCAGCGCCGGGACATAATGCTCGAAGCCCCCGAATGGAATCTGCTTGCTACCATTGATGGGCGCACCAGCATTGATGAAGTCCTTGGCAAAACCACGCTGGGCAGATTAGAGGCCCTCAAAATGATCAAAGGATTTATTCTCGCAGGACTGATAACGGTGGCAGAGCCTGGCCCCAAAGAACCTTCGGTCTCCCGATTTGAATCAATGGTGAAACGATTGGACGACGTTATGGAAAAATTCCTTGCAGGGCTATAATTGATGACAGCCAGCAAATTCAAAAACAAGAAGATCCGCGACTTTCTTGTCCGGATTGAGAACCACTTAAGAACAATGGCGCGACAAGAATTAAAAAGGCGACATTCACGGTTAATGATCGAGAATCTGTCAGACATCATAGAAGGGAAGAACCGAGAGCATTGGCTTCTCGACGATAGGTTTCAATCTCTGAGAAGCTGGTTTGCTTTAGAAGGAAATCGACTCCTTGACTATGGACTGAGCGAGCATGAGCTTCAGAAAATCACCGCCGAACTGGAAAAACTAAAGGGATTCACTATGGCGCGCTGGTACCGTGAATCCGACTCAAAAAACAGTAGCCTGCGCCGTCAGTTTGATGGCACAATTCACTTGGCTCACAATTATATTAAAGATGCGGCGAGCAAACTAAATCTGGAATTCACTCCGATGGGTCTGATGAAAGCTAATCGCCCGTTTGTTGACAACAGTGAATATCGCAAAATTGTTGATGCCAATCGAAGAGAATATATCAAATGGCTCGAACACCAGCTTGAAATCTTAAAGGATCTCTACGATCCCTCGATAAGTCTGGCTAATATCCTTGCAGATGAAATTCATAATATGAGGAAAAAAGGCGACGTCCGGGACAAGATGTTAGTGTCAAATATTTTGCATTTTTTTAAGATTCGCCACCATAAGGATAGCCCTTGCCATGCCAGGCAAGGACATATTTCGGACACCGACAACGAAATTATTTTGAAAGATTAGCTTGCGCAAAGAAAATAATAAATTATATTATGAATCCTTAGAGTTAATACTTGAAGGTGATTTTCGCAAATCGCATAACCTACTTAAGGAATGGAAAAATTTGAATCCTGATGACCTTAAGGCAGAAATTCTTTTAATCTTATTCTCGATGAGAGAAGAATGCTGTAGGTTGATCTCAGGATTATAGAATTATTTTAACAGCAAATATCTGAACAGAGGTGTATTATGGCAAAAAGACAATCATTCGCTGATAAGGCCAAAAAGGAAAAAATGATGGCAACGTGCCCCATTTGCAATAGCCTTATTAGCAACGCTCTTTTGGTGAGAGCCGGCAAGAACCGGGCAGGATCTTATAACTACAAGCAGAATCGCGTCCGGATTTGCAAATGTAATCAAGAAGAGCTTCTCGGTTAATATTTCCCGGCCTAAATCGGAATAAGATAGGCGCTAAAGTTTGTGAAATAGATAACATAATTATTGCGGATTAATGTTAGATGATTAAATTGATGTCTGACCTGCAGATAACATAGGAGTCAATCGAGGTTGATTATGCCTGCTAAAGGAAAAGTTGAGGTTAATCATGTAAGGTGTAAGGGGTGTGAGCTTTGTGTGGTTGCGTGTCCCCACGGCGTGCTTGCTTTATCAATGACATTTTCGGCCAATGGTTATTATCCGGCGGAGATGGTCATTCCGGAGAAATGCACCGGTTGTGCCTTATGCGCAATTGCTTGTCCAGATGTCGCGATTGAAGTTTGGAAAGAGTGACTTAGAGGAGATTTGATATAATGGCTGAAAAGACCCTGATGAAAGGTAATGAAGCCCTAGCTGAAGGGGCGGTGCGGGCTGGTTGCCGTTTTTTTGCAGGTTACCCCATTACCCCTCAGAATGAGGTTCCGGAATATATGTCATGGCGCCTGCCCCAGGAAGGCGGCTTTTTTATACAAGCGGAATCGGAAGTCGCCGCCATTAATATGATCTTTGGCGCCGCCTCTACTGGCATAAGAGTTATGACGTCATCGTCATCACCCGGGATAAGCTTAAAGCAGGAGGGCATCTCTTATTGTGCCGGCGCGGATCTTCCTATATTCTACGCCAACGTAGTTCGCGGCGGACCTGGATTGGGAAATATCGCTCCCGCCCAATCAGACTATTTTCAATCCACTCGGGGTGGCGGACATGGAGATTACCGGGTTTTTGTAATGGCCCCCAATTCTGCCACTGAAATGGCGAACTTCCCCAAACGTTGCTATGACGTGGCATTCAAATATCGTGTTCCATCTATGATTCTGGCTGACGGTTTGCTGGGGCAAATGATGGAACCGGTGGAATTCGATTTCGAACCGATCGATCCGGGTTCAATCCCGGCCCCAGATTGGGCCCTGGGCGTCGCCACCGGCCGCAATAAGCGAGTGGTGAAATCCTATGATCTTCGACCCGGAAGGCTGGAAGATTGGAACATCGAGAGACAGAAAAAGTTCGAAATGATCGAAGCGGAGGAATGCGACTGGGATGGCGAGGGGTTGGAGGATTGCGAACTTCTGGTAAGTTCCTATGGTTCTTGCTCCCGAATCTCGAAATCTGCAGTAAAATTGGCTCGTGATAGCGGCCTTGCTGTCGGTTTGCTCCGTCCCATTACTCTCTATCCTTTCCCGAAAAAGATATTCAGGGATATGGCCAGAAAAGTAAAAAACATTCTGGTAGTCGAGATGAGTCTGGGGCAATATGTGGAGGATGTCCAGCTTTCAGTCGAAGGCGCCGTTCCCATCCATTTCCATGGTCGTCCCGGCGGCGGTATCCCTACCGCTGAAGAGATCTTTGAAATCGTCAAAAAGATTATGCGCAAATAGCAGGTGTAAGATATATGAAAAAGGTTTTTGAAAAAACGAATGGCCTCACAGATGTTCCTATGAGGTATTGCCCGGGATGTGGTCATGGCATTGCGCACCGGCTGGTCGGAGAAGTGATCGAGGAATTGGGGGTTAGGGAAAGGACAATTGCTGTCGTTCCTGTCGGCTGTTCAGTTTTCCTCGATGAATATGTCAATTGTGATGGCATTCAGGGACCTCATGGCCGTGGACCGGCGATTGCAACCGGTATTAAACGCACTCATCCTGAATGCATTGTTTTCTCATATCAGGGAGATGGCGACTTGGCGTCGATCGGTATGGCAGAAACTATTCATTCAGCCGCCCGTTCCGAGAACATAACAATAGTTTTTATCAACAATGCCATTTACGGGATGACGGGCGGCCAGATGGCGCCCACCACTTTAATCGGAATGCGTGCCACTACCTGTCCTTCGGGGAGGTCAATTGAAGTGAATGGTTATCCCATTAGAATGTGTGAACTTCTTGCCACACTCCCTGGCGCTTCTTATCTCGCGAGGACCTCAGTCGATAAACCGGCAAATATAATCAAGACCAAAAAAGCCATTAAGAAGGCTTTCGAGACCCAAATTCAGAAAAAGGGTTTTTCGATGGTAGAAATCCTCTCGCCATGCCCGACTGATTGGGGAATGACGCCGCGGGTTGCTTTGAAAAGAGTACAGAACGAAATGATTCCTTATTTTCCGCTTGGCGTCTATCGCGATTGGGAGTCTCGGGGGAAGAAAGAGGATGATGTCAAAGTTGCAATTGAAGCATAATCCCGGGAAATAGGAGATATAAAGATGTATCAAGGTATAATAGTTGCGGGCTTCGGCGGCCAGGGTGTTATTTCTATGGGAATTATGTTGGCTTATGCCGGTATGGTTGATAATAAGCACGTTACATTTTTCCCGGCTTATGGGGCAGAAATGCGGGGAGGAACGGCGAATTGCTCTGTTATTGTTTCTACCGATGAGGTGGACTCACCGGTTGTTGGCCAACCCGATTCGCTTTTGGTGATGAACGAGCCCTCTTTTGCCAAGTTCGAACCTACTATAAGGCCGGGCGGAAGACTCTTTATCAATACTTCGTTGGTTTCCTCCAAGTCCAAACGAAAAGACATTCAGGTAATTGATGTTCCCGCTAATAAAGTGGCTGAGGAGATCGGTACATTAAAGATCGCCAATATGGTGATGGCGGGCGCTCTAATTAAACATACCGGTGCCATTGCGCGGGATGCGATCATAAAATCTCTCGGCATTGTATATTCACGAGCCAAGCCGGAGATGTTGAAAATGAATGAAACCGCCATTAAACGTGGCGGTGAATTCTAATGGCGTGTTGAAACTATCACTTAAAACCCCGGTTTTTCCGGGGTTTTCTTTTGGATTTCAATACGAAATATGGTCAATGTTATGTCAAACCGACTTTTTGGGGGTTGGCATTCAAAAAATATTTGTAATGGTGCAAGTGCGGGTAAATTTAGCCGATACTTCCGTTGTATAAATTGAGAACGAATGGGATAAAATGCTGTATCTCATCAGTTAATTGCACGCCAGACTAAGAGAGATGAAAACATGACTGCAATATCAAAGGCTCGACTGGTTTGCCCGAAATATGGGCGATTTTATCTGCCTCCGAAGGAATTGCGTCCCTGCGGAGATGAGTTTCAGGATGACAAATTCTATTTCGATTCGGCGCGTAATGAAGCTATTCGTCTAAGAGAACGTCTGGGATTGTCAGAAAAGAGCAGTGTTCTGGATGTTGGCTGCGGAGTTGGACGACTTGCTACAGGTATAATTGATGTCTTCGGTGAAATCCATAAATACCGTGGCTTGGATATATGTCCATGTTATATCAAATGGTGCCGGCAATTTATCGCCAGCGAGCACCCCGAATACCAATTTATCCTGCTCGATATGTATAATGAAAGGTATAATAAAACCGGAGTTCGAGCCGATTCCGGCATAAACCTCAGCTTTTCCGACGGAGAGTTCGATATTGTCTATCTTTACTCAGTTTTTTCTCATATGGTCAAAGAGGACGTCGAACACTATGTGAAGGAATTCGGGCGGATACTTGCTCCGGAAGGGAAAGTGTTTATCACAGCTTTCATCGAAGAGGGAGTTCCCGAGATGACCATAAATCCAGAGAATTACAGATTGAACTGGAATGGCGCCTTACATTGTGTCCGTTATGATAAATCATACTTCGAGCGAATGTTGGCTTCAAATGGCTTTATCCTCGATCATTTTGATTATGAGAAGGAGACTGACGGCCAGAGCGGCCTCTATATCTCGAAAATAGGATAATGATTTAGTTCTTCCTGTGAGTTATCCATTCGTATTAGTAAGCCTACATCCACCCTCATTTCATTAAAGCCAATAGTAGTATCAGTCATATCGATGTTCAACCGCTCGACGATGCAATTGCACAAAGCCTGAGAGTCGGTTAAGCTAAATTGGACTCAATCAGCTTGCCAAATTGGCGACTATATAGCCGCAACCGAGCAGAAGTTGAGTAAGGAGAACCGTCAGAATATTTGCTCCCTGTGCCGGTATGAGTTCCTCGAATGATTTGAATCTGAGAGCACCGGAAATCGCTCTTAATCCGAATGGCAAAGTGAGCAATGCAATCAAGGCCCACGCTGGCATCAAGCCCAACGCCACTCCAATAACCACCCAAAGATAAGCCATCACAATCAATGTGGAATATACTAAAGCCGCCTTTTTGTATCCTAATACAATTGGAAGCGTACGACGCTGACCGGTCTTATCGGCCTCAGCATCAGGAAATTCATTAAGAAGCAGGAGATTGCATACCAGGAATCCCGATGGTATTGAGGCATAGAGCGCAACCCACGAAAATCCTCCATTAATGATGATGAATGTTCCTAATACCGGCAAAGAGCCGAGCCCGAGCCCTGCGGAAATTTCCGATAGGCCTCCTCCAACTTTGGAGAGGTGGCTGGTGTACCAAAGCACAAAAACCGATCCGACCAAGAATAACGGCAGAAGATGCCAACCTTCCTTTATAACGAAGTAAACTCCAATCGGCACCGCCAGGAAAAAAGAACCCAGACCAAGTTTCAATGCCGCTTCAGGATTAACCTTTCCAATAGTCAAGAATCCAGAGCCGCCGGAAAACGGGGTCCGCTTGGTTTTGAAATCTATGCCAGTTTTATGGTCGCTATAATCATTAAGAACGTTGACGCTGGTGTGCAATAATGTCAATCCTATGACTGAAAGAAGAAAATAGACCCAACTGAAACTCCCCTGATACATCGCCATCGCCATTCCCAGAAAAACTAAAATTGGGGAGAGCAACAGAAATTGAGGGCGAGTTTCCAAAAATAAATACTTAATGCTCATATCCATCCTTTCAAAAAGCCTGGCAACCAATATCTTGTTTCTCATATTGAAAGTCAAATTTATTTTGGGAAGTTCCTGGAATCACGGGGTCCTTGTCATAACTGGAGTCCATTATAGGATCTAGCGCATTGAAATATCATGGCGATGTTTTCTCATTTAACCGAAGTAGTACATTGATATATAATGGATTGTCGCCAATTGGTTTTTTTGTTTTATTCAATCAATGATTGAATCCTACCACCCAAAAACTGAAGATTCATTAACTCTCAGCGATTCATAAAGTTGTGAGAACATTTATTAATAAACAATCACTTATCGAAGATTGTGAATTTTTGCACTACAGTATGTTGTGTTTATAATCTCTTATTCTTCAATATCTTGTATGGGGCGAAGAAGATTTAATTCATAATATCTTGACAGTGTTTGCATATTACCTTAGAATTACTGCCACGCAGAAGGAAAGGAATTGTATGGAAGTGGAGTTAATGGCGATTACGCCGCAGGCAGAAGAGGTTATAGAAAAGGCCTGCAGAACTTGCTATCTTAGCTTCAATCGCTTTGATCCTCCGGAGTCCACCAGGGAGCTGATAAGAAAAGTAATCAGCAAAGGGCATCATTCTGTATTAGAGCATGCCAGCGCTACTTTCCGGGTCAAAGGGGGAAGCCGCGTTTTTACCCATGAACTTGTAAGGCATCGTTTTGTCTCCCCATCTCAGGAAAGCCAAAGATATGTATGTTATGCCGATAAACCGGGCCGACATAAGACGAAAGATTATAATTGCATCATCCCAGATTCAATCGATGGTGTTAGTTTGAAGATGAATGGGTCTTGTTTCAGCGGGCGCGAAGCTTTCATTAAAGCCCAGGAGCAATGTTACCGGCTCTATGAACAGCTTTTGGCCGCAGGGGTGCCTCCGGAAGATGCTCGGTATATCCTGCCGGGAGGGACCGAGTCCGAAATCGTAATCACTGCCAACTTCCGCGAATTAAGACATTTAATTACTTTACGTTGCAACCCAAGAGCGCATTGGGAAATCAGAAGGATATGCTTGAAGATCCTGGATATTATGAAAAAGGAGGCGCCAATAGTTTTTTCGGATTTTGTAATCGATGCGCAGGGGGAATCTGCGCAACTGGCGCCGGAGGAGGAATTAGGATGAATTATCATGGCGAAACCAGACCTATGATTTTGTTTTACCGACATAAGGAAATTAATCGGAACGGAGTTCAAATATGGAGTCGAGAGGGAATACACCAATAATAGGGAGAATTTATGGAAATGGAACTTAGCCAGAATTCCATCACCGTTTTAGAAAGACGTTATCTAATAAAAGATGAGCAAGGGAAAGTCGTCGAAAACCCCGAGCAATTGTTTCGGAGAGTGGCAGGAGCGATCGCGGCGCCCGATGAGAAATTTGGCGTTGAAAAAGACGAGGTCGCTCGCATTGGCGAGCAATTCTTTGAGTTGATGACGAAATTGGAGTTTATGCCGAATTCTCCGACCTTGATGAATGCCGGGCGGCATCTGGGCCAGCTTTCGGCTTGTTTTGTCATTCCAATTGAAGATACGATGGAGTCGATCTTCGATGCTGTCAAAGCGGCCGCATTGATTCATAAATCTGGGGGAGGCACCGGATTCTCATTTTCGCGTCTGCGGCCGAAAGGGTCTCAAGTGGCATCAACATCCGGTGTCGCCTCAGGGCCCGTCAGCTTTATGAAAGTGATTAACGCCGCTACGGAGGCGGTTAAGCAGGGGGGAACTAGGCGCGGCGCCAATATGGGTGTTTTGCGAATAGATCATCCTGATGTTATGGAATTCATCACTGCCAAAGCGGACCTGCGGGAACTGACCAATTTCAATATCTCCGTTTGCGTGACTGATGATTTTATGAAGGCTGTCGTCGAAAACCGTGAATATTCCTTAATCGATCCGGTTACCAATGACCAATATTTCAAGAATGGCAAGCCTGTCCGCTTGAATGCCAGGGAAGTTTTCGATGCTGTTGTGGAACAAGCTTGGACCACCGGTGAGCCGGGGGTGATATTTCTGGACCGGATGAATGATGGGAATCCGGTTCGGAACAAGGGCCTTTATGAAAGCACCAATCCTTGCGGAGAACAACCGCTTCTGCCTTATGAAAGCTGCAATTTGGGCTCCATCAATCTGGCTAAGATGGTTAAGGCGGTGGTTGATGCCGGCAACCGCTCTTCGCTTTATCGCTATGAGATTGATTGGGAATTAATTCGTAAGACGGTTCGCACTTGTGTGCATTTCCTTGATAACGTAATTGAAGCTAATAGATACCCTCTTAAAGAAATCGATGAGGCTACCAAATCCAATCGCAAAATCGGATTGGGTGTGATGGGTTGGGCCGATATGCTCTATAAAATCGGCGTTCCCTACAACTCAGAACGGGCATTGGAGCTTGCCGAAAGAGTGATGAGCTTTATTCAAAATGAGGGTCACGCCGCCTCTTGCGAACTGGCTGAAGTAAGAGGGGTTTTCCCATGGTGGAATGATTCCGTTTTCAATGAGCCGGGCGGGACACGTGTTAAAATGCGGAATTCAACGGTAACCACGATTGCCCCCACGGGCACCATCAGCATTATAGCTGGGGTTTCTTCGGGAATCGAACCAGTTTTCGCTCTGGCTTACACTAGGAATGTTATGGATAACACCCGGCTAACTGAATTAAATCCCATTCTTGAAGCCAAAGCTAAGGAACGCGGGTTTTATAGCGAGGAATTTATCGAAAGACTAATCAGTAAAGGCTCAGTTCAGGATTTCGATGATGTCCCTGAAGATATCAAGAAAATTTTCGTCACCTCGCATGATATTGCCCCGGAATGGCATATCAGGATGCAAGCCACATTCCAGAAATATACTGATAATGCGGTCTCGAAGACCATCAATTTGCCCAAGCAAGCTACCAAGGACGATGTCGCCGCGGCTTATCGTCTGGCGTATCGGTTCAACTGCAAAGGCGTAACTGTTTATAGGGATGGATGCCGCAAGGGGCAGGTCCTTTCAGTTGAAAATAAGGATGAAGCGGATGCTTTGCCTGCTAGGGCGCGCCGAGTGAAGCGCCGCCCACAAATCCTTGATGGCATGACCGAAAAAATCAACACCGGATTCGGAAGATTATATGTAACTATTAATACTCTTGATGGCAAACCTTTCGAAGTATTCGCTCAGATTGGCAAATCCGGTCACTCCACGATGGCCGATACAGAAGCAATTGGCCGTTTGGTTTCCTTGGCTCTGCGATCCGGAGTGAGCGTTAACGATATTATTGACCAGTTGCGCAACATAGGCGGCGCCAATCAGGTGTACGAAAATGGCGGGCTGGTAAAATCAATTCCGGATGCCATAGCCAAAGTGCTCCATCGTCGTTTTGGTAACGGGGAGAATCTTAAGCCAGATTATGACCTGGGGACCGAAATTTGCCCGGAATGCGCAACGCTATTGCAGCACCAATCCGGCTGTATAGTCTGCCCCGGTTGCGGGTATTCGCAATGTTGATTACGGATATGTGATATAATCGCGCTGTTTGATGTAGGAATTGAAACGGGTTGAGCTTAAGTCTCAACCCGTTTTCAGCTTTATGGAGAGAGGGGGCAAACTATTTTAGCAGGGCTAGCCGCTTCGTTATTGTTTCTTCCCCAATTGTCAATTTGTAATAATAGATACCGGAGGAATAATCGGCGGCATCCCAAGTAATATTGTGCCGTCCGGCTTCTATCGTAGCCTTGAGCAGGGTTTCCACTTTTTGACCCAAAATGTTATAGATGTTAAGTTCAGACAATGCTGGGTAAGGGAGGTCAAAAGTGATATTCACATTGGCATTGAATGGATTAGGATATGCGTTGGAAAGAATGCTTCTTGATGGTAGGTTGTTTGACGCGTCATTGTCCAAACCATACTCCCAGGCACCAGAGAGAGTCCAATCTGTGGCGCCATTTGGCATTACAGCCGAAGTAACTGTAAAATCGAAATAGACTGAGTCGCATTTTGTGGCAAGGTCGTGGTCTCCGCAATAGGCGATATAATTATATGTTCCCGCAGGGGCATAAACTGGCACATTCTGGTTCAGATGGGCGGAAATCGTTTGGCCGGGATTAAGCGGGATATTCGGGAAATACCAAAGCTGAAAGAAATTAGAAAGGTACTTCACCCCCACCCAAACATCAGTGATGATCGCATTGGTGCTGGGATTGGAAATCACTCCGGTCAGGCCAAATGAACTCCCAGGAGGAATGACAATTGGGCTGCTATCCGGAATCATATTAACATCACAGCAGGGACCACCCTGTGCTATTAATACCGCAGTTGCCAGATTGATGCGCCCATGTCCCAATTCATTTGATTTACCGGTAATCGGATCATAGTAATAGCCACCGACTTGATCCGCTGATTCATTGATAATCGCCCAGACTTCAACATTAGTTAGCGTGGGGTTCAACGACCAGATAACTCCTGCAAGTCCCGCCACAAAGGGACAAGCGGCCGAAGATCCGCTAAACTGGTCAAAATAATCTCCGGTACTATAACCTGCTCCGCCCTGGCGGTCAGTAGTATAAATCTTTACGCCCGGGGCGGCGCAATCTAATTCAGGTCCGTAACTGGAGCCCCACCAGCTTTCGCCATCACAACTCGAGAGGCTCTTGCGCTCATCACAGGGAGAAGTGGCGGCAACCGCCATAGCTTCAGGATATGCGGCGGGATAATTAACAGCGCCATTCGTATTGCCTGCCGAAAACACAGGCAGAACATTGTTATTATAAGCATTAACGATGGCATCGTGCACGGCCGTAAAATCACCTGATGACATATGCCAGGAATTCGAGAGAATTAATCCATCGAAATCCGGACGGCGACTGGTAGCGTAATTGATGGCGTCCGCGCGATTTTGATTATACCCAGAGGACAAGTCAATCCTTAGCGGCATTATCCTGCAAAAATGCGCTACTCCGGCAACTCCAAGATTGTTGTTGGAAACCGCCGCCGCTATCCCACAACAGCAGGTGCCATGATCGCCTTCATCATCAGGTGAACCGTCATAGGGATCTGCAAAATCCCAATCGTCGCCATTACGGGGGAGCAAATTTGCGGCCAGATCGGGGTGGGTAAGATCCATCCCGGTATCAATTACGGAAATTACCACGCCCGGCGCGCCGCGGCCGGTATCCCAGCCTACTTCCGCATCAATATCATGGGAGAAATATGGAAGGCAACCGGTGCAACTCTGGCCAGTGTTTTTCAAAGCCCATTGTTGATTGAAGTAGGTATCATTGGGCGTGAAACAAGCATCGTTATACGATATTATTGAGGGCTCTGCAAATTTTACTTCATCGTATGTGCAAAGCTCACGGATAGCTCCAAAGTAGCTCTTGCCTTCAGGCGCGCTAATAGTGAAATAGCCCGGCGTCCATTGTTTTCGAATCACCTCTGAGCCGATGGCAGATATGATTTCCTGCATGCGTAAGTCCGATACGCCATCATTAAAACGAACGGTCAATTCAGTCGGGATACAATACTTAGTAAAACCTTCCTGATCAATAAATGCTGGAGCCGCCTTTTTAACCATCTGATCCCTATTCAATAAATCGATAGTGTAGCTCATTGTGAACATACTGGCAGAACGATAGATGCCGATCAGCTTGTTTTCAGCAAGAATTTGAGCTTCGTCAAGATTATGTCTGCTCTTAACTTCCTCAAATTTTGCCCCCGGATTGAAAACCACTACTATTTCCTCTGATGAGGGTGTCAATTCGAAGGTTTTGCTAAAAAGCTTGTCATAATAAAAGGTATTGTTCTCAGGTGAATATCCAGAAGCGGAACAAATCCCCAAAAGAAATGCAAATAGGGCAACGAAGCCAATGGTTCTTACCTTCATAATTACTCCTTATGGCCAGATGATAAGGCTATTCCATAACTACCAATAAATTAGAATATGAAGAACATTCAGACGGCAATATAATCAAATTTATTATTTTGTCAATGCTTGATAATCGGATATTTTAGTTTCCTCAAATGGGATCAAGAATCAGAGTCGTATGATGCATTTGCACCTGACATCCGGAAAATGACATTTATATTGCCAAATAAGTTTTGAATGTCTATAATTTTAGGCTATATTTTTCAATTTCAAATTAAATGCTGTTATGTTAATGGATGATCTCAAGAAACAATTAGAAATTATCAAACGCGGCACAGTGGAAATCATTGTGGAAGATGATCTAGTGAAGAAACTTACCCGCTCCCTGGAGACCGGCAAGCCATTGATTGTCAAACAAGGATTCGATCCAACGGCGCCGGATATTCACCTGGGGCATACGGTCAGTATCCGCAAGCTCCGCCAATTGCAGGATTTGGGCCATCAAGTAGTCTTCTTGATAGGCGATTTCACCGGTATGATAGGGGACCCTTCAGGCAAATCCGAGACACGCAAGCGTCTTTCCAGGGAAGATGTTCTGCGGAATGCGGAGACGTATAAAAAACAGGTTTTCAAAATATTGGATCCTGAAAAGACTATTATTGATTTCAATTCGCGGTGGTGTTCACCGATGACTTTCGAGGATGTGCTGTTGCTCACCTCTCATTACACCGTGGCGCGTATGCTGGAGCGGGATGATTTCGAGAAACGATATAAGAATAATCTTCCCATCAGCGTGTTGGAATTTATGTATCCTCTGGTTCAGGGTTATGATTCGGTAGCTCTCAGGGCGGACATCGAAATGGGGGGAACAGACCAGAAATTCAATCTGTTGGTGGGCCGTGAATTGCAGAGGGATTATGGTCAGGAACCGCAGGTCATAATTACGATGCCGCTTCTGGTTGGCACTGATGGCGTAGAAAAAATGTCGAAATCACTCGGCAATTATATTGGGATCACCGAATCGCCTCGCGAGATGTTCGGGAAAATAATGTCAATCCCCGACAATTTGATTTATGATTATTATGTATTACTCACCGAGCTTCCTATGGAGGAATTGAGAGGCATCAAAAACGATTTGGTCAAGGGGCTGGTCAATCCGATGGTTCATAAGAAGCGTCTGGCTCGCGAAATTATCATATTCTATCACAGTCTTGACGATGCCATTAATGCCCAAAAGGAATTTGAAAGGATGTTTTCGCAGAAAGGCCTTCCTGATGAAATACCGCTACAGAAGCTAAAAGTTGCAGGCGGTGCCATCTGGGTAGTGAAGCTACTGACAGACACCGGTCTGTGTGGTTCCAGTGGTGAGGCCAGAAGGATGATCCAGCAGGGGGCGGTTTACATCGACGGCGAGAGGGTAAATTCTGCTGATAACAATATCGATCTCAATTCTGAAAGAATTGTGAAGGTTGGAAAGAGAAAATATATGAAGGTTATTGCGGGGGAGTAAATCATTATGGTATCACATATTTTATCTGATCTTGATTTTGATGGAATTAGGAGACGCTTGGAGAGTTTGCGGGGGTATCTTTGACCTCGAGAACATTTGTGCCGAATTAGGCAGATTGGAAGAGCAGTCCAAAAGGGCAGATTTCTGGCAGAATCAACCGGTAGCCCAGAAGACGCTTAAAAGGATTAAGTTTCTTTCTCGCACCAAAGAAAAATTTGAAAAATCACAAGCTGGTCTCGAGGATTTGGAGGTGCTGGCACAATTGGCGGCTGAAGAATCTGATGAGCAGGCGGCTCATGAAGTAGTTGAAAAATTCGCCCGGTTCGAAGAAAATCTTAAGCAGTTTGAGACGGAGGCTATGCTCTCAGGCGAGGATGACGCTAATAACGCCATAATTTCCATTCATCCGGGCGCCGGAGGCACAGAATCCCAGGATTGGGCGCAGATGCTATGGCGTATGTATATGCGCTGGGCGGAAAATCATGGGCTGGCAGTTGAAGTAATGGATTATCAGGGCGGAGAGGAAGCCGGATTGAAGTCGGTAACGATGGAAATCGTAGGTGATTACGCCTATGGATATTTGAAATCGGAAATGGGGGTTCATCGACTGGTGAGGATTTCACCATTCGATGCCAGCAACCGCAGGCATACCTCATTTGCATCGGTCTCGGTTTTTCCCGAAGTTGAAGATAATGTCGAGGTGGACATTAAAGACGATGATATCCGTATCGATACTTTTCGTGCCTCCGGAGCGGGCGGACAGCATGTCAATAAGACTTCATCGGCGGTCAGGATAACCCATTTTCCGACCGGAATTGTGGTAAGTTGCCAATCTGAGCGTTCCCAGCACAAAAACAAGGAGTACGCATTTAAGATTCTTAGGGCGAGGATTTACAAATTAATTAAGGAGAAGGAAGCGGAGAAAATGGCGGAGAAGGAGGCTTCCAAAAAGAAGATCGAGTGGGGTAGCCAGATTCGAAGCTATGTCTTTCATCCATATAATCTTGTCAAAGATCATCGCACCAACCATGAGACCGGCAATACTCAAGCGGTTATGGACGGTGATATAGATGCTTTTATACAAGAGTATTTAGCCAGTGAGCGGAATCGATAAGGAAATTATCGCGATGAAAGGTGTCAAATTATGGATATTATAAGCCAAATCAAGCAAAAAGCTGTCGCTCTCAAAAAGAAAGTCGTTTTACCGGAGGGAGAGCAGGACCGCACTATTCTTGCGGCGAAAAAAATCATTGCCGGAAATGTGGCGAGCGTGACGTTGCTGGGAAATGCCTCGCGCATTGCCGAAATGCTCCGTAAGGAAAAGGTCGATGATGGTAGGATTGAAATAATAGAACCTAACCAATCAAAGAAGCTTGATGGATACGCCAACATATTTTACAATCTCCGTAAGCACAAGGGAATATCACAGCAAGAGGCGAGGGAAACCATTACCCAACCACTCTTCTATGGGGCGATGATGGTTCGCAATGGAGACGCTGATGGATGTGTGGCGGGAGCATACAACACTACTGGTGATGTGATGAGAGCCGCGATTCAGACCATAGGCATGGCTGATGGGATTAAGACGGTATCCTCCTGTTTTATAATGGTGCTTCCAGAATATCGCGGGCAAAAGAATAAGATACTTATTTTCGGCGATTGCGCGGTAGTGCCCGATCCGGATGCAGAGCAATTGGCTTCAATAGCTATTTCATCAGCGAATACGATGAAAAAGCTGGTAGGAGAGGAATCGAAGGTGGCGATGCTTTCATTTTCGACGAAAGGATCGGCATCGCATCCTGATGTTGACAAAGTTGTCGAGGCGACCCAGATAGTCAGGAAATTGGCTCCGGAATTGAAAATCGATGGCGAATTGCAGCTTGATGCGGCGATTGTGCCCGAAGTGGGCAAAAGAAAGGCGCCCGATTCGCCATTGGGTGGAGAGGCCAATGTTTTGATTTTCCCTGACCTGAATTCTGGAAATATCGCTTACAAGGCGGTTCAACGTCTTGCAGGAGCGGAGGCGATTGGGCCGATCATCCAAGGACTGGCGAAGCCAATGAACGATCTCTCCCGCGGTTGTAGCATCGATGACATTGTTAATGTTGTGGCGATTGCCATGTTACTGAGTTAAATGTCAGATGGGCGCAAATCAATGATATTTGGGGATGAAAATGGCTGACTGCTTTTCGATTAGTGGAGCTTTTCGAATATGAACGGTTTTTCAGATCAAGTTTGAAGGTATCAATTGTGTCTCCCAATTACGGCTATAAAATCGTTTGTAGTAGAAAAGGGCCCGGACGGCCCAATCTATGGGCATCATAACCCAGATGCCATCAAGGCCTAATCCCAAGGTGAATCCGAGGATGTAGGCGATACTCAGTCGAACGATCCAACCTCCCAGCAGGGATACATACATCACATATTTTGTTTCACCGGCGCCGCGCAGGCCGCCGGAATAGGTCAATGCCACCGCCATAAGGGGCATACACAACACCCCATAAACCAAGAAGCGTTTTCCAAAGGCGATGACTTCTTCATCGATGGTAAATGCTTTCACCCAAAATTCCGGAAATGCAATCAATAATAGTCCGAGGATTGTCATTACCACCAGACTCATTCGTGATGCCCGTTTGGTCAATATAACGGCCGCTTCAGGATTTTTTGCGCCAAGGGTTTGACCGACCAATGCTGTGGCGGTTTGCATAAAGGCAAATCCCGAAAGAAGTGAAATCATTTCGATGTTAACTCCCATCTGATGAGCGGCATACGCGGTGACTGAGATAGCAATAACCATCCTGGCGAATAGAAGTTGCATACCAATATTCAATAAGCGTTCGCCAAGGACAGGAATACCCAGTTCAGCAAATTTGAGGGAAGGTTCGATATGTGGGAGACTTATGCCCGCTTGGATAAGCCGTCGCTTTACCGCAATTAGATATAGCACTAATGCCCCGGTAGTTTCGGCGATGCCGGTCGCTATTGCCGCACCTGCAACTCCCATTTCGGGCAAACCGAACTTGCCAAATATCAATCCGTAATCGAGGATTACATTCAAAATGTTGATTGAGCCAATGACTTTCAATGGAGTTTTTGAGTCGCCGCTCCCCTGAAACATGCTTGCCAGGAAATAATTGAGCAATTTGAACGCGAAAAAATACCAAAAGATATTGGAATACTCCATTAGATACTTGTGCACGTCACCAGTAGCGCCCATCAAATCGCCGGCTACTGATGTTAAGTGGTAGAAGATAAAGGAAAGGAGAACGCCGATAATAAGACTGATTGTAAAGTTCCCGCTACCCTCGTGCTGGCGAACCGAGAAATTATTCTCTCCGGTGCGATGGGCGATCATCACTGTTCCGGCGATCGCCAAAGCGTGAGTGAATGATTGAGCGGCGAAAATAAAAAGCTGGGCTAGGCCCACGCCAGCAAGTTGAGCCGCCCCGATATGTCCTACAAAAGCAGTGTCAACTACCGAAGGTCCGCGCGAAAGTATATTAGTACCCACGATCGGGAGCGCCAATTTTAGCACATACTTGTTAGAGGAATCCTTCAAGCCAATTCGAACCAATTTCCATAATAGTATTCCTGTAACTTAAATGGCATGAGCTTGATTTCCAAATTATTAAATAAGCCTTATGAGGAATCGTAATTCAGGACTTAATGCCTATAATTCTGATCATTAGGAACAGATTCCTATCAGGAAGAGGTTACAATGCTAATTCGCTGAATAAGCTTTTCTATGGAAAGGGGCATAACAATATTTTCGGGATTTATTGCCTTTCTTATACTTGATCAAAGAGGACTTCCTTGTGTTATTATTGAAATTGATTTTAATTGACAGCAGGGCATTGTTTTGATAATTTATAGGATTTATGGTCAGAGAGGGACTCATCGTTAAATATATTGTTCAGATAGATATTAACCTGAAGGAAAATTTCGGGAACAAGGTTCTCAAGCCTCACAATGATCCGGTAGGCGAATTGGTAAGGACTATTCTTTCGCAGAATACATCGGATACAAATCGAGATAAAGCATACAACCGCCTGCGCAAACGTTTCCCGAATTGGGAGCAAATTCCAAAGGCAAATACCAGCAGTATAATGGCGGCGATTGAACCCGGAGGATTATCCGCCATCAAGGCCCCGCGGATAAAAAAGATAATGCAGGAAATCAGCCATTCGTGTAACGGAATCGATCTTTCACATTTGAAAAAGATGCCTTCGACTGAAAGCCTTGCTTACTTGATGGCCTTCAACGGCGTAGGCTACAAGACGGCGGCTTGTGTGCTATTATTCTCATTCGGGATAAAGGTATTTCCCGTGGACACCCATATTTATAGGGTTGCCCAGAGAATGGGCTTAATACCGAAGAATTGTGGACGCGATAAAGCATTTGAGATATTAAATCAAACCATTCCCAAAAGGCTTCATTATCGCTTGCATCTGAATATCATCGAGCTTGGTCGAATGATTTGCCGACCCAAGAAGCCTACGTGTGGGGAGTGCGTTTTGAGCAGTTTATGCCCATCAGCTTTCTCGTTTCGTTGATATTGTGAAAGCAATAATTGCATAAATAAATCATGAAACATTTGTAATGTTAATTCCATATATAAGTATTTAATAATTAATTAGCAGGATAAGGTTTACTTTTGAATAGGCTTATTGGAACACACGAAGCTTGCAGAATCGGGGCATCGATAGTTTTGCTTACTTTTTGCTTGACTTTGCAGGTTAATGCAGAGGCCCCCATGCCGATTGAAGATGCTCTAAAGAGAGCGTTCAGTCATAATCGCGAATACCTGAGCGCCCTTGAAGAACTTAATAATGCATCCGCCAGGATAACCGAAGCCCGTGCCGGCGCATTTCCTGTGCTTTCATTTTCCGGGGGCTACACTCGCAATTGGGAACCAAATGAATTTGTCATCTCGATGAATGGCGAAGCACAGCATCTGCGCATCGGGACTGATAATACTTTCTCTGCCGGATTGAGATTTACTCAGCCATTATATCTCGGGGGCAAAGTTGGCACTGCTCTAAAAATTGCCAAGATATATAAAAATTACTCTCTGCAGAATCTGGTCACCGTTTATAACAAAGTTCGCCTTGACGTCTATAAGAGCTACTATGGTTTAGTTCTTGCAAATGAGGTCGTAAGAGTTGCTGAGCAGGCGCATATCCTGGCCACTGCCAGCAGGGAGGTGGTTGAGAAAATGGCCTTCCAAGGGGTGGTTTCGGAATATGATCTTTTGAGGGCGAAAGTCGCCGAATCGAACACGATTCCGGCTGAAATTAGAGCCCATTCTGTGGCGGCCACCGCCGGTGATGCCTTGAAATCTATTCTGGGAATGAGTCTTTCTGACGAAATAAATATCCTTAGCGATTGCGATTTCTCTAATGTAGATCCCATACTATCTCAGCCTGTAGATTACTATCGAAATCTGGCTCTTGAAAATCGCAGCGATTTGAAGGGCTTGGACTATCTTGTCCAGATTATGGACAAGAATATCAAGATTCAGAAATCAGCCTATCTTCCTTCTCTGATCTTTGCGACTGATCTGGCATGGCAGGCACAACGTGATGACTGGAATGTGGAACCCGATAATTGGAACCGAAGTATCAGTAGCTCCCTGCTGTTGGAGGTGCCGATTTTCGAAGGATTTGGACGATCCGCAAAAGTGAAACAGGCTCGCATTGAAAAGTATCAGATACATCTCAGTTATGAACAACTTCGTGATGTTGTTGAACTTGAAGTTAAGTCAACCTACGGTGATCTGAAAGAGTCTTTTGAGAGATTGGGTAGCCAGGAACAGACAGTGGAAATGGCTAAGGAAGGATTGCGTATCTCCGAGCTACGATACAAAAACGGTGTTGGCACTCATCTTGAAGTCATTGATGCCCGGACGGCATTGGTTCAAGCAGAAATCAATCTTGTCAACGCCAGGCATGATCTCATTATCTCTCTGGCGGCATTTGACAAAGCGATTGGCACGGTTAAACCTTAATTGTTTGGATATGGGTAATTTATGAATCAGAAATGGAATTATTGTTTTCTATTATTATTTTCGTTATTTATTTTTAATTGTGGCCAAAAGCAACCAAAGAATCAGGCAACATCGGTGGCGCCGATTGCTGTGAATGCCGCAGTGGTCAATCGAGGTAATATAGAAATCTTCAAATCCTTCGGGGGTGATGTTGAAGGAATTAAGCAATCAGATGTTTACGCATATATTCCGGAAATCGTAACGGGTATGAATGTGAAGTTAGGCCAGAAGATTAAAAAAGGGCAGGTTTTGGTAAATCTGGACCCGGGAGGACCAAATTCCCAGTATTATCAAACCAAAGCCGCTTATGAAAATGCCCGCAAAGACGCTGAGAGAATGCAATATCTTCTTGAGGAAAAAGCCATATCGCAGCAAAATTACGACCAGGCCTCTACGGGGATGAAGGTTGCTAAAGCGAATTTCCTGGCCGCTTCCTCCCTGGTAGAGCTTAAGAGCCCAATTGATGGTGTAGTGACTTCCATCCTGGTGACAATTGGTCAACCGGCGATTCCAGGCAAACCGTTGATTACGGTGGCTCGAACTGATAGTGTGAGAATTCGTTTGAGGGTAGGGGAGACGGATGCGGATAAAATTCTGCCGGGGTCAAAGGCGGAAATCAGAGTTGCAGATGAGGGGACTGCCATTGAAGGAAAAGTAATGAGGGTATCGGAATCGGCAGACCCGGGCACCCGTGGCTTTGAGGTGGAGATAGCCGCTCGCAACGAAGATGGCCGACTCAAACCCGGCACCTTTGTGCGAATTTCCCTTGTTCTGGAGCAATATGAAAATGTCCTGTTGGTACCTTCGCAAGCAGTCTTCATTCATCAAGGAAAGAAGAGTGTCTTTGCAGTAGTTGGCGGCAGAGCGAAGTTGTTAGAAATCGGCACCGGCGGCGAATCGCAGGATATGACATATCTTGAATCGGGACTCAGCGAAGGGGACAAAGTGGTCACGCTCGGGAAAAACCTGGTTGTTGATGATGATTCGCTGAACATAGTCGATGGTTTGTAGGTCTGGCTTATGTATTTAGCAGATACGTCAATAAAAAGGCCGGTTTTCGCTACAATGGTAGTGATGGCGCTTCTGGTCCTCGGGTACACTTCGTTTATTCAAATGGATGTCGATCTCTTCCCCGATGTAGATATACCGGTAGTGTCCGTAACGGCGGTTTATCCGGGGGCTGGTCCGGAAGCCATAGAATCTGAAGTGACCATCAAGATTGAGGACGCCATAAATCCCGTTGCCGGCGTAGATCATATTCAATCTATCTCCGGTGAGGGATATAGCCTGGTCGTGGCTAGGTTTAAGTTGGAGACCGATGGTCCCACGGCGGCGCAGGAAGTTCGCGAGAAAATAGCCGCCATCCGAGCAGATCTTCCCAATGACATTGAAGAACCGGTGATTGCCCGATTCGATTTCGCCAGCGAACCGATCATATCGCTGGTTATTTTCGGTGATCGGCCCCTAAAAGAGCTTACCGAGTACGCCCGCACCACAATCAAGAGGAAACTTGAATCCATTTCCGGTGTTGGCGCTGTCCGCTTGACTGGGGGCGCATTGCGGGAAATTCTAGTTGAACTCGATCCTCGGAAATTGGAGGAATTCGGATTTTCTGTGCAACAGGTGAATGCCGCCATTATGATGGCCAATCTCGATATTCCCAGCGGCAAGATTGAAAGGGGCGAAAGGGAATTGATTCTCCGGACAGCCGGTAAGATTCAAAAGGTATCCGATTTTGACAATGTCATTATAAGCAATAGCCACGGACGACAAACCTATCTTTCCGAGATAGCCGCTGTATATGATACTACGGAAAGAGCCGTTTCGCTTGCTCGATATAATGGAAATGTGTCTGTCGGGCTGGAAATAATCCGCCAATCGGGGGCCAATACGGTAAAGGTCGCGGACGATGTGATGAAGGCTGTTGATGATGTCAGGGCTACTCTGCCGCAGGGGATGGATATCGATGTGGTTAAAGACGAATCCATCTTTATCCGCGATTCGATACATGATGTGTTGATAAATATTTTCTACGGAGGGGCGCTGGCGGTATTTGTCATCTTTATTTTCCTCGCCGATATTCGCTCCACCATCATCTCGGCCATCGCCATTCCCACTTCTATTATCGCTACATTTACATTGATGAGGATGCTGGGATTTACCATCAATTTTATGTCCCTTCTGGCGTTATCGCTCGCAGTGGGATTATTAATTGATGATGCCATCGTGGTTATAGAAAATATATACCGCCATTTGGCGATGGGGAAATCGCCGATGAAGGCGGCGGCTGATGCCACCGGCGAAATCGGACTGGCCGTCAGCGCCACCACATTTTCAATAGTTGTGGTTTTTTTGCCAGTAGCATTTATGTCCGGCATTGTTGGCAGATTCTTTTATCAATTCGGAATGAGCGTCGCCTTTGCAGTGGTAGTATCCTTGTTCATAGCATTTACTTTGACACCAATGCTATCTTCCAAATTTTTAAAAGTGGAGGGTGAGCAGACTGGGCTGTTCCATAGGTTGTTCGGTCCATGGAATAGGTTGGTGCAGAAATTCGGGAGGATTTATTTTAGGATTCTTCGGTGGTCGCTTGGCCATCGGTTCTTGGTCTTATTGATTGCCACGATAATGTTTATTATTAGCTTGGGCATAGGGAGCTTTTTGGGAAGTGAATTTATGTCCCGCAGTGATCGAAATGAATTGACCATCAATTTTGAAGCGCCTTCTGATTTCAGCCTGGAAGCCACGGCGAGAATCACTTCACACATTGAACAGATTATTCGGAAGCATCCCGAGGTTACCGATTTATTGACCAGCATCGGTTCAGGCAACAATCCATCCAACGAAGGTTATATCTATGTGAAACTGGTTGATAAATCCAAGCGGGACATTTCCGATATGGAACTGGTTTCAATGTTCAGGGCGGAATTGTCCCAGATTCCAGGTGTGGAATTCGCCATCTTTACGCAGGCCGGAGAAGGCGGGGCCGAGAAGCCAGTCGAAATTTCAGTCAGAGGGCCGGCCGGTCCTCGCCTTCAGAGGCTTGGCGACTGGGCGTATCAGACTCTGAGAAGTATTCCTTATGCCGCGGATGTGGCCTCATCCGAGAAGGCCTCGAAGCCCGAATATCGCATAGACATAAATCGGAGAGCAGCCTCTGATTTGGGCCTTAGCGTGGGCTCAATAGCGATGACTCTTCGTTCCCTGATCGAAGGCAGTTCAGTCAGCAAATTTCGCGAGGGAGATGAGGAATATGATATCAGGGTTAGAGTTCCAGAGAAGAATGTCGGCGAAATTGGTCAAATAAATAATCTATATCTTCCATCGGAAAAGCAGGTTAATGACAAGAATATTCAGGTTCCTTTGGGGAGAGTGGCGGAAGTTGTTGAATTTACCGGCCCAACGGAGCTTAGACGACTTGACAGAATGCGAGAAATTCGCATCGGCGCCAATATAGAGTATGGCGGATTTCAAGGGAATATCGCCAAGGGTTTTGAAGCCGCGCAACAGGGCATTGATGTCCCTGCCGGCTACTTTGTCGGCACCACCGGTTCGACCGAGATGATGAATGAGGCATTTCGAAACATATTCATGGCTTTGTTCTTGGCCATTGTCTTCATTTATCTGCTATTGGCATCGCAATTTGAGCATTTTCTTGATCCTCTGGCTATTATGCTATCTCTGCCTCTATCGATTGTGGGCGCGCTCCTTGGTTTGCTCGCATTCAATTCATCCATCTCCATTATGTCACTCATTGGCGTAGTGATGCTGATGGGTTTGGTCACCAAGAATGCGATTCTCTTGATAGATTTCGCCAAGCAGCGCCGTGCTCGGGGAATGGGTAGAAGCGAAGCATTGCTGGATGCGGGTCAGGTAAGGCTTCGCCCGATCTTGATGACCACTTTCGCAATGATCTTCGGAATGCTTCCACTTGCCTTGGCTATCGGTCCGGGCGCGGAAATGCGCGCTCCTATGGCCCGAGCGGTCATCGGGGGATTGGTAAGCTCTACTCTGCTGACACTTGTGGTTGTGCCGGTTGTTTACTCGATTCTCGATGATTTCACGAATAGCCGAGTTGTCACGAAGCTGTTCAGGTTAAGAAGCCATGCGGGAACCACTGATAGGACTCCTGATGTTACAGAATAAACATCCAAGATAGCATGATTGAGACATTGCCGGTAAATAATAATATCGCCTTCAAATCTGAATATATCGATTATTCGGCATTGCCGGGGATGAAAAGTCTCTTTCTGGATTATATAAATTGGAAGGAGCCAGTATCAAAATATTTCCGCTGGGACTTTCGCAATCCCCTCGATATTAATGTCCTTTCCGGCATATTGGATAAAAAGACATTTCAGAGAAAACAACTGGCGGATCTGCTTTATCGAACTAATCGCAATTTCGGATGTGCCCAACAAATCAACAACAATATCGATCGCCTCTCTCAATCTAATTCCCTTGTCGTTATTGCCGGTCAACAGGTGGGAATATTTGGTGGCCCCATGCTCACATTTTATAAGGCCGCAGCAGCGGTTAAATTGGCGGCCAAGCTTTCGACCATACTATCACGTCCGGTCGTGCCGATGTTTTGGATGGCGACAGAAGACCATGATTATGCTGAGGCCAATACTATTCATATAGTAAATCGTGCAAACGAGCCGATTGACATTGTTAATCCCGCCCAGGATGATCAGGCTGGGAGACCGATGTCACAGATATTGCTGGGCGATGGCATCGGCCATGCTATGGATGCTCTTCAGGAAAGCCTTATTCACACGGAATTTACGGAACCCCTGTTTTCGTTTTTGAAGGATTGCTACCAACCCGGGGTGAGGATTGCGGATGCTTTCGGGAAATGGATGACTACTTTATTATGCGACTATGGCTTGATTCTTCTTGATCCCTCAGATACGGAATTCAATCAGCTTTCGGTTCCGATTTTTGAAATGGAAATGAATCGTCTCTTGGATTCCAGCGCGCCGAACCATAGACTTATCGAGGAAAGCCTTCTGATCGATGGATATCATATTCAGGTTCAAAGAACCAAGAAGGGCCCCAATCTCTTTTATGCTGAGGCCGAAAGAGAGCGTGTTCTATTTGATGATGCCCGCCAATGTTTTGTTATGGAGCAATCCCGGAACACATTTTCACGGGATGCGTTGCTGGGTCATTTGGCGGAATATCCTCAAAGATTTTCATCGGGAGTGTTGCTGAGGCCTATTATTCAGAGCCAAATCCTGCCGACAATCAGCTTCTTCGGAGGGCCGGCGGAGATTTCATATCATGCCCAAATTGGAAACATTTTTGACTATTTTGGGGCAATTCCACCGGTGATTCAGCCTCGACCTTCAATCAGTCTTATGGGTCAGAGAATTAATTCAATCTTGAGTAAATATGAAATTACGCCGGCGCAGCTTTTTGCTGGACATCATCAAGTTATAACTGACGTGTTGCAGAAACAATTCCCGTTGGATCTTGAGCAAAAGATGGAGGAGATTAGGTCTGGTATAAATGACATGCTGAATTCTATTAGCCCAGAGGTCGAAAATTTTGATGAAGGTTTCAAGAGGACATTTTCTACATCGGTAGGCAAAATTGACGCTGAGCTAAATAAATTGAAGGATAAGCTATTCCAAGCTCACAAGAAGAAAAATTCGGATATCACCAACCAAATATCGCGAGCCTATGATTCCTTTTTCCCGGGGGGAATCATGCAGGAGAGAGTGCTCCCTATGATATATTTCCTCAACAAATATTCACCTTCTTTCGCCGGCGAGCTTATTAAGCAGATTAATATAGAGACCTTCAGCCATCAGATAATTTCAATTAATCCGACATAGATATGAATTCAAGGAAGATGAAAATAGGGATCACTTGCTATCCAGTTCGTGGTGGGTCCGGAGTGGTGGCTACTGAGCTTGGCCTCCATTTGGCCAAACGGGGCTTTGAGATTCATTTCATCAGCTACAATATCCCTTTCAGATTACAGGAATATATTCCGAATCTTTTTTATCACCAAGTTGAAGTGATGAATTATCCTCTCTTCAAATATCCTCCCTACACCTTGACTCTGGCCGCCAAAATGGCGGAGGTGGCCCGAGGGTGGGGTTTGGATATTTTTCACGTCCATTATGCTATTCCTCATGCCGCCTGCGCCTATCTGGCGAAAGGCATAATTGGAGAGGGCGCCCCAAAAGTGATAACAACTTTGCACGGTACCGATATAACGCTAGTGGGAATCGATGAGTCATTCAAAAGCATCACAGAATTTTCGATCAATAGTTCTGATGGCATCACCACGGTATCACGCTATTTGAAGACCCAGACCGAACGCGCATTTCAAATTGCTAAGGATATGAGGGTGGTCTATAATTTTGTTGACACCGATAAGTTCACTCCCCGGCAACAGGCCTGCCAGCGAAGCCAATTTGCGACCACCGAAGAAAAGATAATTATGCATATCTCCAATTTTCGACCTGTCAAACGTGCCGAGGATGTTGTCAAGATTTTCGATCTGGTTTCCCGTGAAATCCCTTCCAAGTTAGTTCTCGCCGGTGATGGTCCTGATGCCGCAAAAGCCCTTTCACTGGCAGAAAGGCTCGGCGTAAAGGAAAAGGTCATATTCCTTGGATCTCAGAATGCCGTGGAAAATATCCTGCCCTGCGCTGATATTTTCCTTTTGCCTTCGCAAGAGGAGAGTTTTGGCCTTGCAGCTCTGGAAGCGCTTTCCTGCGGCGTGCCGGTTGTGGGATACAAATCAGGAGGTTTGGTTGAAGTTGTTGAAGATGGCGAAAGCGGATTTCTGGTGAAACTTGGTGATGCGGTGGCTGCCAAGGATAAAATTGTTGAAACCCTTCGCGACGCGGACAAATTACATTACCATAGACAAAAAGCACGAGAAAGAGCCGTCAATCACTTTAACGCCCCCGACATTATTAAGCATTATATTTCATATTACGAAGAAATACTGAATGTCAGATAGTTCCAAAGTCGATGTCCTTGCGGTAGGAGCCCACCCGGACGATGTCGAAATTACCTGCGGGGGCACAGTCCGCAAGCTTATCGAAAATGGACATAAGGTAGCAATACTTGACCTGACCAAAGGGGAGAAGGGAAGCCGCGGAACGCTGGCCATACGCAAGCGGGAAGCGGAATCCGCTGCGGAAGTACTTGGCATCGCCAGGAGGATAAACCTGGGTTTGCCCGATGCTTTCGTCGAAAACAATCGAGAGAATCGACTGAAGCTTGTGGTTTTGCTCAGGAAGCTGCGCCCGCAATTACTCATTATCCCGCATAGCCGGCAACGGCATCCGGATCATCGCAGGTCATCGGAACTGCTCTATGATTCCTGCCATCTTTCCGGGCTGGAGAAGATCAAAACCGGAGATTTAAAGCCGCATCGACCATTCAAAATCCTATATAGCACTTCGTTTCTTGAAGTGGAGCCATCATTTATGGTCGATATTACATCACAAATGGATATTAAGCTTCGTGCAGTGGCCTGTTATGAATCTCAGTTTCACCCGGATCCCAAGAAGCCTGTTGTTTATCCGCCCGCAAACGATATTTTTGATTTCATCAAGACCGACGCCCATCGATTTGGTTATAAAACAGGCGTCCAATACTGCGAACCTTTTGTGCAAAATGAACTTTTCCTGATCGATGATCCTCTTACACTGCCAGTTCGTTCCATCTAATCATTAACGCAAACGAATAAATTGATTTGCATTTACAGCCGCTTGCGGCTATAATCCTGATTGATGATTTTAGCTTCTCTATTCAAACCTAATGCAATCGGGAATTGCCCATTGGAATCGGAATCCACTATTGACAAATTTTAGTCTTTTTTGATAATGCAGGTTCTAACCCTCTCATTGATCACGGAAGGAATATTATGACAAAATTGGAGAAAGCAGCTTTGACGGCGGTAAGGGATTGCATGTTCGCAAAGAATGGTGAGTCAATCTTAATTGTGATGGATGAACCGGAAAAAAAGATCGGTTACGCTCTGTTTGAAGCGGCGAAGAGTCTTGGCTGCGAGGCTATGGTCATTGAAATGCTTCCTCGCGAGGCGAATGGTCAAGAACCCCCGCCTCAAATCGCAAACTTGATGAAGCAATTTGACGCCGTGCTTGTTCCCACCTCGAAATCATTATCTCATACAAAGGCGCGCCGGGTGGCTTCGGGTTCCGGCGTCCGCATCGCCACTCTTCCGGGCATATTGGAAGCTACAATGGTTCGGGCCCTGAATGCTGATTATCAAAGGATTGCTGCTTTATCTATAAAACTCTGTAAAATCCTTTCGGAGGGCCAAACCGCCAGGGTCACCGCTCCAGCAGGAACCGATATAACGATGTCGCTTAAAGGGCGTGTGGGGAAACCCGATACCGGGCTCGTGAAAACCGCCGATGATTTTTCTAACCTTCCCGCGGGAGAAGCTTATATCGCTCCGGTTGAGGGAAGCGGGGAAGGCATAATCGTGGTGGATGGTTCAATGGCTGGCATCGGTATCTTACAAAAACCGCTTAGTATTATGATGGAAAAGGGATATGCTACCGGCATTAGCGGAGGAGCGGCCGCGATCAAGTTGAAAAAAATGCTTGATAGTGCGGGAATGCAGGCGCGCAACCTCGCTGAACTTGGGATCGGGACAAATTACAAAGCCAAACTCTGCGGTTCGGTCCTGGAGGATGAAAAAGTGCTGGGTACGGTTCACCTGGCGCTCGGCGATAATAAATCTATGGGAGGCAAAGTTTCGGTGCCTTCTCATCTCGATGGCATAATCTTGAAACCGACCCTCTACATAGATGATGTCTGTATCATAAAGAGTGGGAAAATGCTCCAATAGGTGGGATCTGTCATAGTCAAGCGAGGTTTCTTGAATATATGGAAGACGCACGTGAAAAAATTAGGATGACCACATTGTCGTCTTGCGCCGGGTGAGCCTCGAAATTTTCCGCCGCGGAACTTTCCAGGGTCCTGGAAGGCATGCCTGAAATTATGGATCCCAATGTTTTGGTCGGCACAGGTGTCCCCGATGATGCCGGCGTCTATAGAATTAATGATCATCTGGCTTTGGTATTAACCACTGACTTCTTTACACCTGTCGTTGACGACCCATACGATTATGGGCGGATAGCCGCCGCCAATAGCCTTTCCGACATCTATGCAATGGGCGGGACTCCCCTCACGGCTCTAAACATAGTTGGATTCCCGGCGCATGTTCCCAAAGAAATACTGAATGATATTCTTCGTGGAGGCAACGCTATTGCCCGCGAGGCTGGCATATCGATTATCGGCGGCCATACTATCAAGAATCCGGAGCCCATTTATGGCCTGGCCGTGACTGGCACCATTAATCCCAAAAAGATAATCACGAAGCGGGGAGCGATGCCTGGCGACGTAATTATTTTGACAAAACCTCTGGGCACGGGTATCCTGACTACCGCCTTGAAAAAAGATATGCTTAATGCAAATGACGCCATCCCCTGTATCGAATCGATGGTGTTGCTGAATAAAGACGGCTGTGAAGCGATGTGCAAGCTTGGAGTCAGCGCCGCCACTGATATCACCGGTTATGGATTATTGGGACACCTTTATGAAATCGCGGAGCAATCCGATGTCACTATTAACATCAATTTTGATTCTGTTCCCATTTTTGAAAAAACGATGGAGTTGGCCAAGCAGAGCATTTACCCCGGCGGCTCCAAGTCAAATTTCGATTTTGTCAGGCCATTTACTTTATTCCACCCCGACATCTCATTTGAGCAAATGATTATCCTGTGCGACGCGCAAACCTCCGGAGGATTAGCGATTGTGTTACCACGAAGGAAATATATGAAACTAATGAAGGCGTTATTGCCTTTTTATCCTCAGACGGCATTAGTTGGCGAAGTGGAGGAAAAGTCGGATTGGCGATTAAGAGTTCAAAATTGATTGACGGGGAACTCCGCAAGCTGCCGGGAGTTGACACTCTACTCGAAAATCCGCGGCTTAAGGAACTTGCCTGCCGATGGTCTCAGCCATTGGTTGTGTCCACTATTCGTGCCATTCTCACCGAAAAGCGCGCTGAAATTCGTAAGGGCAAGAGCTTTGGCGGCGCGGATGTAATCGTGCGTGAGATCATCGATGATCTAAATCTGTTCACTGCCGGGTTTCTCCGGAAAGTCATAAATGCCACTGGAATCATTATCCATACAAATCTGGGAAGATCCCCTATCTCTCCGGATATCATATCTGATGTTCTCGAGATTTCCGCCGCCTATTCCAATCTTGAATTCGATTTGATATCGGGTAAACGGGGCAAAAGGGGAAGCGCCTTGCGCCAACTTATCTCTATCGCCACTGGCTGTGAATCTGCACTTGTTGTCAATAACAATGCGGCCGCCTTGTTTCTGATATTGGCTGATTTGGCTGGAGGGAGCGAAGTCATCGTTTCTCGCGGTGAGTTGGTCCAGATCGGTGGCGGATTCAAAATACCTGAAATTATGGGCGCCAGCGGCGCCATTATGAAAGAGGTTGGCACTACCAATCGCACATCCATCAAAGATTATGATAAAGCTATTTCGTCAAAATCCGCTTTAATGCTCAAAGTGCATCGCAGCAATTTCATCATCGAAGGTTTTTTTGAGGAAGTTTCCTTTTCCGATTTAGCGGAGCTCGGGAGGCGCAGGAAAATGCCTGTGGTGATCGACCTTGGTTCTGGTGTCTTGGTGAATCCTTCAATCAGCGGATTGGATAAAGAGCCCACTATTCGTGAAGCAGTGAAAAGCGGCGCTGATTTAATTTGCTTCTCCGGTGACAAGCTCTTAGGGGGCGGGCAGGCGGGAATTATAATAGGGAAGAGGAAGCTGATCGAGCGGCTAAACAAAAACCCCATATTTAGAGTAGTTCGTCCGGACAAAATCACGATTGGGATTCTCGAGAGTCTCTTTATGAAGTATCTAAAAGGGGAGATCCAGGAGATTCCTATTTGGGCATCGATTACTGTTGACGACAATACTCTGCTGGATCGTAGTCGGCGATTCGTGGAAAAGCTCAACTTCTATGAAGGCCGTATCTCAATCGAGAACAGTTTCGCCTATGCCGGAGGTGGTTCCGATCCTGGAGGGAAAATTAAGTCGGTGGTAATCGCATTCCATAAGATAAATGCTCAGGAGCTCTCTGCAGTTTTCAGGAAATGCAATCCGCCGGTAATCGGCAGAATCGAAGGGGGATTATTCTGCCTCGATCTAAGAACAGTTTTTCCCTCCCAGGAAGAAGCCTTGTCCATAATCGTCAAAGAAGCTTTAATCAATTATAAATGATTTATGTTTGTCATCGGAACTGCCGGTCACATTGATCATGGCAAATCATCAATTATAAAACGTCTCACGGGTATGGATCCTGATCGGCTTCCCGAAGAAAAGGAGAGGGGTCTAACTATTGATCTTGGCTTTGCCTGGATGCAATTGCCTTCCGGCCAAAGGGTGGGGTTTGTTGATGTTCCGGGTCACGAGAAATTCGTGAAAAATATGATTGCCGGTGTAGGAAGCATAGATGCCGCTCTCTTGGTAATTGCCGCCGATGATGGCTGGATGCCGCAGACCGAAGAGCATCTTCAGATTTTGGAGCTTCTCAGAGTCAAAACTGGATTGATAATACTCAATAAAATTGACCTGGTAGAACCTGGCTGGGTCGAATTGATGATCGCTGACATTGAAGAGCATCTTAAGAATCGGGATATTAAGTTCAAAGAAATATTACCGGCCTCCGCTTTTAGCGGGCAAGGTTTTGAGCAGTTGATTGATTCGATGGACCGGCTTCTCAAAGATACTCCCGCTCGACCCGACATCAATAAGCCCCGCCTATATGCCGACCGCGCCTTCACGATTGTAGGAATGGGTACAGTCCTTACTGGTACGCTCATCGATGGCAAGTTCGATGTTGGCGATGAAGTTTCGCTATATCCAGTCAATGAGAGAGCTCGAATCAGGAATCTTCAGACTCACAAGGAGCAAATCAATACCGCCGTTCAGGGAAGCCGCGTGGCCGTGAACATTACAGGTAGCGAGAAGAGAAATCTGCATCGGGGTATCATGATTTCCGGCTCGGCAGATCTCCGGACCGCCAGCTCGCTTAATTGTTTTGTTAATATACCTCCTACAGGCAAAACTTCGCTGAAGCACAATACCAGAATCGTTTTCCTTCTTGGAACCGCCGAGATTCTCGGCAAGATCTTGCTATTCGCAGACGAAGTCATCAAACCCGGTTCCGGAGGGTTCTGCAAGATACGTCTGCAGGAGGAAGTCTGTCCATTTTTGGGAGACAGGTTCATAATCCGATTACCTTCACCTTCCAGGACAATCGGAGGAGGTGTGATCCTCGATTTTACTATCGCTGGCAGGATTAAACCCGGCAGCAAAGAGCTGGCCTATATTAAATCGCTTAACCCGCTCTCCGCAGGAGCAATCGTCAATTCGATCCTGGATTACAAAGGCTATTGGGACAGCCGCGACTCTGATTATGTGCATAACAGTATTTTCGCAGATGAGTCATTCAAAGTGGAATTAACCAAACTAAGTGATTCGGGGGAAGTATTGAAATCACGCGGGTCATATTTCTCCAAGGGAATGATCGCTGATTCATTTGCCAAAGTTGAAAGTGTCCTGAAAACCCACCATGCCCAATCCCCTTGGTCCCCCGGACTTGGAGCGAAAGAGCTTTCTGATCTGGCGGGAGTTACCTCTGATGAAGTTGGATCGGCGCTGCTTGAGCTGATTGTCGGCTCTGGCAAAATACAGACTCAAAAAGGCAATTACTTCCTTAAAGAGCATTCCTCCAACCTTCCCGCGGATTTAGAAAGATTAGCCACAGAAACTATTCGGAATTATCTTAAATTGCCATTTGAAAGTCCCTCTCGATCTGAATTAGAGAAAAGTGGTAAGGATTATCAGATAATCTTAAAATATTTGATTGCAGGCGGCGAGCTTGTGGAATGCAACGGCGGCATTTTATTCCATAAGCAGGTATTCGAGGAATCAAAATCAAAGGTAGTTGATCATCTTCGGAAAAATAAAAAAGCAAAATCATCTGAACTTCGCCAGCTTCTTGGCACAACCCGCAAATATGCAATTCCGCTGTTGGAAAGGCTTGATCGTGAGGGAATGACCTTATTTGATGGAGAATATCGCACACTCGCTGATGGTGTTTAATCTTGGTCTTAACTCCGGTTGTTGATTTGATCCTATATAATGGTCGGATATATACTATGTCCAGACCGTCCCAAGTTAGCGCGATAGCCATCGCCGGCTCAACAATCATTGCCATGGGCGATGATGTCTCCATCTGCAAATTGCGGTCAAAGAAAACGCGAATTATAAATCTCAGGGGGCTTACAGTTTTGCCTGCTTTCACTGACTGCCATGTTCATCTATATTCCTTTGGCAAATCATTATCACAGATCAACCTGCGCAATCATGCGACCTTGCGCACCGCCCTTATGGAAGTAAAGAATAGGGGAGAATCCCTCGCGAAAGGCCAATGGCTTTTAGGACGAGGCTGGGATAAGAACTACTGGGGATTGGATCGTTTTCCCCACAAAATGGACCTTGACCGCATAGTCAGGAATCCCTGCGCATTTAATTCGCATGACGGACATGCCCTTTGGGTTAATAGCTCCGCATTGAAACTTGCAGGTATTGACAAGAATACGCAATCTCCTCGGGGCGGCATAATCAATAGAGATGCTAATGGTGATCCTTCTGGAATTCTTCTCGAGGAGGCCATCAACCTTGTTCAGAATATTATTCCCGGCGAGAGCTTTGAAGCCAAAATGCAGGCCTTGATGAACGCACAAGATGCGGCGCTCAAAGCAGGGGTAACCGGAGTTCATGATTTCGATGAAGATGATGATAAACTCAAGCTCTTACAGTCGGCATATTCGAGCGGCCAGCTTGAACTGAAAGTCCTTTGCGCTTATCGCCGCCAGGATTTTGATCACCTTATGCGATTCCCGATTATTTCCGGTTTTGGGAACCCTCCGCTTCGCATGGGCCCGCTGAAATTGTATGCTGATGGAGCCTTGGGAAGCCAGACTGCCGCACTGTTTAAGCCATACTCGGGAAGCACAAACCTTGGGGTTAGTACACTTACTCAAAACGAATTGAAATATTTCATCAAGCACTGCGAGGCAGTAGGCATTTCCTGCGCAATTCATGCCATCGGCGACAGGGCCAATTATGATGTGATTAATGCCTTCCTCTCAAGCGACCGAAATCACTTGCCGAATTTACCGCGTAGGATTGAACATTCCCAGCTATTGCGCGTCGCTGACATTCCATTACTAAAGAGATCGGGGGCCGTGGCATCGGCTCAGCCTTCACATCTGGTCGCCGATCGTGATACGGCCGACAGACAGTGGGGCAAACGATGCCGCTATGCCTATCCATTCAAAACCCTCCGTTATCACGAGATCCCATTATGTTTTGGTTCCGATGCTCCTATCGAGGAATTGAATCCACTTAAGGGCATCAATGCGGCAGTCAACCGCTGTCATCCCGATGATGAGCGTGGCCCATGGTATCCGGAAGAACGAATCACAGTACGGCAGGCTATAGAGGGATTCACTACTAATGCGGCGATTGCAGGCGGATTAGCTCAAATTGCTGGCAAATTGGCTCCAGGATACTTTGCTGATCTCGTGATTCTCTCTGAAAATATCTTGAAGATAAGCAAGAGGGAGCTTCATAGTATAGAAGTAGTGGCGACCATTGCTTCCGGCAGGCTGGGATACTCTCAAATACGATTTTAGCTAATACATATTCTTAGGCGGCACAAATGCAAAAGGGCAGCTTGTGGCTGCCCTTTCCGGTTTCATCGAATACTTATTCCGAATCCGATTTCGGCTCTTCTTCAATAACCCTTTCCACGCTTGGATCGCCCTGAGCTATGTTGTCGGAAGAATTGTCCTCTACCGGTTTTTGATCTTCCTGAGTTTCGCCGAGAGATTCACGATCCCCGATGGTTTCGGGAATACTTGGGACAACATCGGCTACTTTGGTCGCCAGGATCGGGTGATTTGCAAGATATTCCTGGATTTCATTTGATTCCCTATTTCGGTAATAAGCATCAACAGAAAGAACTATCTTACGATTATGCTGGTCGAATTCGATTACCTTGAGGGGGAGTTCTTCACTGAGTGCAAAAGCCTCTGCTGGTTTGGTGATGTCTCGCATCCCAAGCTGATTGCCCGGGACGAATCCCTCAACATCATCTTCCAATTCGACGATTACACCGCGATCCAATAAGCGCGATATTTTTCCGCGGACTTCCACTCCTGGGGTATATTTAACTGCCAGGGCGGGCCAAGGATCCCCTTCCATCTGCTTGCGTCCAAGCGACACGCGGCGATTCTCCTTATCGATGCTCATCACCATCACTTCGATGCTATCGCCTCTCTTCATCATCTCAGATGGATGCTGAATTCGCCTCGTCCAGGACATATCCGAAATATGCACTAATCCATCAATCCCATCCTCAATCTCCACGAAAGCGCCGAAAGTAGTTAGGTTTCTAACCTTACCGGTTACCCGGGTCCCCGGTGGATATCTATCCTCCAGAGTTTCCCACGGGTCGGTGCTAAGCTGTTTGATACCCAACGAGATTTTCTCATTTTCCTTATCCACGGAGAGGACTACTGCCTCGATGATATCTCCGATATTAACCAATTTGGAAGGATGTTTGATATGCTGAGTCCAGGACATCTCCGAAATATGAATCAATCCCTCGACACCTTTCTCCAACTCAACGAAAGCTCCGTAATCGGTGAGAGATACAACCCTTCCCTTAGCGATACTGCTAATCGGATATTTCTCTTCAATTTTCTCCCAAGGATATGGAGTTAATTGCTTCAAGCCCAAGGAGATTCTGCTGGTTTCCTTGTCAAAATCGAGGATTTTGACCTTAATCACGTCGCCTAAGGAAACCATCTCCGATGGATGATTGACCCGTCCCCAGGACATATCCGTGATGTGCAACAGGCCATCGACTCCTCCAAGGTCAACAAAGACACCGAAATCAGTTATGTTCTTTACGATGCCATCGCGGACCTGCTCTGCTTCTATCTCAGATATAACCTTCTCCCGAAGTTTCTCACGCTCTTTTTCCAAAACCACGCGTCTGGAGACCACAATGTTGCGCCGAAGCTTATTAAGTTTAATGATACGAAAGTCCATTTCCGTATTTATAAGTTGATCGAAGTCCGGGACTTGACGGAGCGCTATCTGCGAGCCGGGAAGAAAAGCATCGACTCCGAAGAGATCGACCACAATCCCGCCTTTAATCCTGCGCATCAGTTTGCCGCGAACAATCTCGCCTTTCTCGTATGAGTCTCTCATTCTATCCCAGACTCTAACAAAATCCGCTTTGAATTTCGAGAGCACCAGCTGCCCATCCTGATCCTCGATTGAATCGAGATAGACATCAATCTCTTCGCCTGTAGCTATATCATGTGCCCCCGAAAATTCCTCCAAAGGTACAATCCCTTCCGACTTAAATCCGACATCAACGACTACTCCATCACGAAAAATACCAACGACCTTGCCTTTGACGATCTCGCCTTCTTTAATATTCTTAATGGTGGCGTCATATTCGTTCAACATTCGCGCGAATTCTTCGGTGGAATATTCCTCTTCTTCGATATCCTGGAGAGTCAATTGCGTTGGAGCATATTCTTCAATCTGCTTCTTGCGAATTCTGGGCGCCTTTTTCCTGGTAGTCTTTACAACCGATTCTTCCTTCTCCAGGCTGGCTTGTTGGCCAAATGGGATTTTGGATCCTTTTTGCTTTGCGGTTTTACTACCACCTCCTTTCGTTGATCTCAATGCGGCTCGTTTCTTAGCCGCGGCCTTTGCCTTTTCTGTCAATTTATTCCTCCTTTACTCCTCTATTTATTATTCACTTATGTATTTGATTTCGTCAAGCCTCGTCTAAAGTTGATATATAATGCCAACCGCCACCGATGATTTCTCGCCTAGGATGAAATCAACCGTTGATTGCTAACTCCATCTCATGATGGTCGCCTGTAACCGATGAAATCCGATTTCTGATTTCATCAGCCAGTTCACGATACCCATCCTTCCCGCGAGAGAACATCCCGAATGATTCCGGCCTAATAGGATCGGCAAACGTAATGATTACGTTCTTGCCAACCAACCTGTTTCTCAAACCCCTGATTGAATTCTCTATATGCGCTGGGACTACAGTGGCTCCGGATCTTAACGCCAGCATCCCCGCGCCGGATTTCATCCTGCCTAACCTGCCGTCTCGCGAACGGGTTCCCTCAGGAAATAATACCAAGCCTTCTCCTGCCTTTAATATATTCAGCGCATCTTCAATGACTGTTTTATCAAATCCGCTCCTGTTGACTGGAATCGCCTTCACCCGTCTGAGAATTGACCCAAAGAACCGGTTCTTGAATAGCTCCCGCTTGGCCATAAAATGGCATACGCGCGGAGAGGCTGTCCCGATCAGCGGCGGATCGAAACCAGAGATATGATTCGATGCTATGATAAAAGGTCCTTTCGATGGGATATTATGCTTGTTCACGACCTTCAATCCCAAGAATAATTTGGCAAAGATGAATATTGAGAATTTCCCGACGAAATATAGTAGTGGGAATCTTTTCATACTAATTTCTTCACCGCAATTCTCTTCTTGAAAAGCGAAACAATCATCTCAACCTGAGTCTTGAAATCCAACTTGGTAGTATCTATCACTATCGCATCATCAGCTTTCAGTAAAGGCGAATGCCGACGATTGGAATCGATCTGGTCCCTCTTAATGATAGATTCACGAATATCATTTAATTGGGACTTATCGCCTTTTTCCGCCAATTCCCGATGACGTCGATTTGCCCTCTCATTTTCTGTGGCAATCATAAATATTTTTAATTCGGCATTAGGAAATACTACTGTGCCAATATCGCGACCCTCGGCAATTAAATCTTCACCGGTAGCGAATTCTCTCTGCAAAGGCACCAGGAATCGGCGAACCTCCGGGATTTCGGAAACCTGAGACACCATCTTGTTCACTTCCATAGAACGAATTGACTCAGTAACTTCCTCGCCATTCAACAACACCCGAAGGCTATTTCCAGCATATTGGAGATTAATTTCGGTCTGCGCCAAAATGCTTTCGACCATGCTAGTATTTGCCAAATCCACCCTTTCACGGATAAATTTTAATGTTACCGCACGGTACATCGCCCCCGTATCTAAGTATTTAAAGCCAAGTATTTGGGCTACGGCCTTAGCCGTTGTGCTTTTTCCCGAACCGGCTGGCCCGTCCACCGTAATTATCATCGATTAAAAGATGAAATACACCTCCGATCTTCGCCCCTAATATAATATAATAAGAAGAGATTGCAAGTAAATTATTCGAGGCCGGTTAACTTTCTTAGTTCCCGTATTTCTGCGGGTCGGAGTGTCCGCCACGCACCTGATTTTAGTCTGCCGAGCCTGATACACCCCACGCGGATTCTCTTCAATGAGATCACCTCATACCCGACTTGCTCAAATAGGCGCCTGATGATTCGTTTCCTGCCTTCTGTTATTTCAATTTGGAATTCCGGGCTGGGTTCGGATTTCCCCAATGATTTGATAGATCTAATCCGGCAAAAACCATCATCCAGCATTACGCCCTTTAGAATTGATGCTCTGCCTTCATTTTCAAGAGGCCGATTCAATCCCACAACATAATCTTTCACAATTTCATATCGTGGATGCTGAACCCGAAATGCAATTTCGCCATCGTTCGTCAGAAGAAGCAAACCCTCCGAATCATAATCCAGACGCCCGACTGGATACAAGTGAACCCCGATTTCAGAGATATAATCGCCCACGGTCTTCCTGCCCTCGGGATCGTCCATCGTGGTGATGACCCCGACGGGCTTATTGAGCGCATAATATGCCCTTCGTTTGGAGAGCCTTACTGCTTTCCCATCCAACTCGACTTCATCAGTGGTGACATTAATTTTGGTACCTAGGACATTAGTTATATTGCCATTGACCTTAATGCGTCCTTCCGAAATCAATTGATCGGCGTTTCGGCGGCTGCATACACCACAATGTGCCAGGAAGGCATTTAAGCGTATTATCTGGGGCATAGAAATTATATTCTCAATGAAAGTTTCTTATAAAGGAAGAGCGATCATCATTCTTCCTGTACGGTTATATGATCTGAATCGACCTGAGATACCTGGACGCTCCTGAGATTGTCACTCGGGTCAGAGCTGTCATCGTCAGCGGCGGCTGTCCCTGCGGCCGTCGATACTTCCGATGACTCTTCGCTTCGCTTTAATACCAATCGAGGATGGGATTCAGATTCTCTCCTTCCAAGAAGCATTTCGATTTCCTTCTCGTTCGGCAATTCCGAAATGTCATTCAGCCCGAAATATTCAAGGAAGGAATCTTCAGTTGAATACAAAAGAGGCCTTCCAGGGCTGTCCGCTCTCCCTCTTATCTTGATTAAGTTTCGATCCAATAGGGTTCGGATAACTCCGTCGGAAGATACTCCGCGAATTCTCTCAATTTCCGATTTGCTGACCGGCTGACGGTATGCTATTACAGCCAGCGTCTCCAGCGCCGCACGAGAGAGCCTTTGCTGTCGCAGTGGAAGCAGATATTTGCGGATATGAATTTCATATTCTGGTAAGGTCATCAGACGATAGCCGCCAGCCACTTTCTCAATTCTGTATGGACTGCCTGAAGACTGGTATGCGGTATTCAATCTCATAATCGAATTCAGAAGTTCCGCCTCTAATCCGGTCTTAGAGACGCGCCCTTTATCATGTCTCAAATCCTTGATGACCTCGACCAGGATACCAGCGCTCAGGGGCTCATCTGATACGGCAATCAAAGCTTCTATCACTCTGTCTGCATTTCCGATTTTCGCCGAATTGCTCTCTATATCTTGTATATCCATATCTCTCCGAAAAGCTGATTTTGTCGAACCGAGATCACTCTGAGGCGAGTTAATTCCAGCAAAGCGATGAATGTTACGATGATCAATAAGCGGGAATCAACGGGATGGAAAATATCTTTAAACCTTAATCCTTCTGCAATGATAATCCCCTTCAGGTATTCGATGCGTTCCTCGACCGTAGTAGCTAACTTTTGGATATTCAATACCCCCACTTCTTCGTGTTGCCGTTGTGAAACTTCTCGAAAAGCTCGAAGCAGGTCAAATAGATTTACTTCCAACGGGACAATTTCGTGAACGCCATCGCCATCGTGCGAAAGCCTCGCCGGATATCTCAATCGAGCCATCGATTCCATGTCCGACATTAATTCGGCCGCCTTCTTGAATCGACGGTATTCCATCAGAGCCTGAATCAATCCCTCGCGGGGATCAAATTCCTCGTCCTCTTCAACCGATAGGGGCAACAGCATCCGAGCCTTGATCTGCATCAGTCGGGCCGCCATCACCATAAATTCACCCGCAACCTCAATATCAAGCATCCGCATAATTTCAATATAATCCAAATATTGATGCGTGATTTCGGCAATGGGTATATTGTCGATATCGATTTCCTCCCTTTCTATCACATAAAGCAAGAGGTCCATCGGACCTTCAAAAAAAGCAAGCCTGACGGAATAGCCTGCAAAAAGATCTATCTGTTCTACGGGCTTTGCTTCGTTGGCTATGGCCATCTCACCAGTCAATGCTCATTGCCTTTCTCACATCTTCCATCACTCCCGACGCTCGCTCACGGGCACGACGGGCGCCATCCTTGAGGACATCGATAACAAAATCCTCTCTTCCCTCCAGCTCTTTTCTCTTATCGCGAATAGGCTGCAAAGCCTTGTTAAGATTTTCAATTAACCTCTTTTTATCCTCCACACATCCCAATGCGCCAGACCGGCACGGTCCAATTATGTTCTCATGATCGGGAGTATAGATTTGATGCAGTGTATATACTGGACAGATTTCCGGACGCCCCGGATCACCTTTGCGCAACTTCTGAGGATCAGTGAACATCCTCACCAACTTGGCAGCTGTCTCCTTGGGAGAATCCGCAATCCGAATGTCGTTGCCGTATGACTTGCTCATCTTTCTGCCATCAATCCCCGGTATCACTGGAAATTGGGTAAGCAATCCTTCTGGTTCCGGAAAAGTATCTCCATAGAGATAGTTAAACCTCCGGGCCACTTCACGCGTTAATTCAATATGGGGTAATTGATCTTTTCCCACCGGCACTTTATTGGCGCGATAGACAAGTATATCGGCAGCTTGCAACAGGGGATAGCCAAGGAAACCGTAGCTGTCAAGCCCCAGCTCCTCTGCTTTATCCTTATATGAAGGCACTCGTTCCAGCCAGGAAATTGGTGTTATCATCGAGAATAACAGATGCAATTCGGCATGTTCTTTTACCTGCGACTGCACAAACACTGCGCATTTATCCGGATCGAGGCCTGCCGCCAGATAGTCGGTGGCCATCTGAATTATTCTATTCCTAATCATCTTCGTGTCTTCGAAATCCGAAGTCAGGGCGTGCCAATCCACGATACAACAATACATATCATAATCATTTTGAAGCCTGACCCAATTCTTCAACGCCCCCTCATAATTCCCAAGATGCAATTGACCTGTCGGCTGCATTCCTGATAATACAATCTCTCTCATTGTCTCCCTTCAATCTAAGAATAAATACCGACGCCACCGATCGTCAGAGATTCCTATAAAATTCTGAATGAACGATATATTATTCGGTTTTTTCGGCTTGCACAATAGCCGCAATCCTGCTTGCTCCGGTGATTTGTCGCCTTTCAAGCTATTGCATTTCACGCAGGCGCAAACCAGATTCTCCCAGCTATCAGCGCCGCCTAAATGTCTGGGAACAACATGATCAACAGTAAGTGATCTGTCCGCCCTTCCACAGTACTGGCATTGATGTTGGTCCCTTTTCAAAATATTTTTCCGCGTTAAAATCACTCTCCGATAAGGAACTCTGATAAATAAGTCGAGTCTGACTACTGATGGGAGCGGGATAAAGCTGGAAACAGATTTAACTCTATGCCCATCATAGCTTTCTATGATATCTGCCTTTCCCAAAAAAACCATCACTACCGCTCGTCTTGCTGAACATACCGAAAGCGGTTCGAAATTTTGATTCAACACTAATACGTTCTGCTTAAGATAATCCATAATTTCCAATTCAGTTGAATTGTCCCCTAAATTAAGGGGTAAATCTAATTGTTGGCCATTGAATTGTCAATCGAAAACTCCCGCTGACGGAAATCATCAATCGAGGTTGATCCAGAACAATCCTTAAGTATTTACCTGTTCTACTTTTATCTAATCTTTTGACAGCCTGCTGATAATATTTATATCTTACAGCATTCGATGACTATCTGATTCCTGGTGAAAAGGCCAGTATCACGATCAAAAGGAATAATATGAATGCCCATATCTGAATCCCTTCTCCCGCACTTGAGATCTAATCCCGCCCGGAAGCTTTGTGGTTTGGTGATCGGCCATAAGAAGCAGTCTCCGGGAGCCATTAATCACCACAGCACTCTCACAGAATTTGATTTTAATGATGATCTTTCTCGCCGCATCGAACAGTATGTTCAAGCTACGTTTGTTCAAAGAGTCTATCGAAGAACTTATAGAGAGCTTCCCGATGATCTCAATGCCCTGAAAGCCGACTTTGTGATCGACCTTCATTGCAATTCCCTGAATACGAAAGCCACCGGCACGGAGGTTCTTTATTATCATAAATCGGAAATAGGGAAGTCCATTGCCGGGATATTGCTCAATCACCTCGTGAATCATCTTCGTCTTCCGAACAGAGGAATCAAGCCGAAAACTTCTGAGGATAAGGGGGGTTATCTGCTCAAATACACTACTGCTCCCTCTGTGATATCTGAACCATTCTTTATCGACAACGACAATGATCTGGCCCGCGCCAACAGCAATATTGAGGGATTTGCGGCGGCTTATGCGGCGGCGATCGACGCAATCTCAAAATTTCTGGACAAATCACCCAATATTACTTGATCGGAAGGGAAAATCCCCGGAAAAGTCCCGGGGGATTTCCTTCTTCCGATGGAACTATTAGCAATAAAACCTATCTCTCAGCTGGAGGGCCGGGTTTTGGCGGAAGTTTTTTCGGATCCTCTTTGAGTTTCTGAGTTATATAGTCAATGGCGGCATCGAGTTGGTCGTCGTATCCGGCCGCCAATCTGGGGGGAGAGTTCTCAACTACAATGTCAGGCGTTACGCCCTCGTTTTCCATCACCCATTGACCATCGAGGCCATAGATGCTGAATTCGGGAACTGTATAATATCCTCCATCAATCAGAGGACGGAAATCGCGAATGCCGATTACCCCACCCCAGGAACGTTTTCCCATCAGCGGTCCCAATTTATATTGGCGGAAAAAGTAGGGGAAATAATCGCCATCCGAGCAGGAGAATTCATTCAGCAATGTTATCATGTGAGCATTGATACCATCCCCGGGAGCCCGTCCTTCGGCAAATGTCCGCGATGCGCCCATAGCAACAACTTCGCGGCGGAGCCTTTCCAGAATCAATCCTGATACAAATCCGCCTCCGTTATAGCGGACATCTATTATCAGGCCAGGCTTTCGAAGCTGATGATAAAACATTTTTGCAAATCTTACCAGCCCGTATCCATCCATATCCGGTAGATGGATGTATCCGATTTTCCCGCCGGAAGTCGAATCAACTCTCCTTAAACGATCCTGCACCCAATTGTAATAACGAAGCGCCTCTTCCGATGCGATGGGTTTGACAGTTACCTCACGCGCCTCTTTCATATCCGGCTTATCCGAGATGGTCAATGTTATTGTCTTGCCCACAGTATTCTCGGTCAGCGAATATGGATTGATATCTGCGGTTAGTTCGCGGCCATTGATCGCCAGGAGGAATTCTCCCTCTTTGACGTCAATCCCTGGTTCAAGCAGGGGAGACCTCAATCCTTCATCCCAATTCTCTCCCTTAAAGATCTTCTCGATTCGAATTCGATTGTTCTTCTTATCGATTTCGAAATCAACGCCGAGAAGCCCGATATTGCTCGATGGTATCCTTTTGTAATCCCCTCCTCCAACATAGGTATGAGAACAGCAGAGATCTCCCACCATCTCACCGAGGACATAAGTCAAGTCGTATCTATCGGTGATATACGGGATTAGGGGCTCATATTTTTCCCGCTCCTTTTGCCAGTTGACCCCATGCATGTTCTCATCATAAAATAAATCGCGCTCCATCCGCCAGACTTCTCCGAAAATCTGACGATATTCTGCCTGGCGATCGACCAGCATCTCCATCTTGGAAATGTCCAGCTTTTTCTCCATGTTCGCTTTTTCCCCTGATGTTTCGGTGAGGTAGTAATCTCCGCCTTTTCTCAGCAACAGCGCTTTCCCGTCAAATGAAAGAGCATATCTTTCCACCCCAGCGACGAATTCAGAATTCTTCTTCTCCTTTAGATCATATTTATAGAGAACATTCTCATCGCGGCTTACTTTTCCCTCCAACCCATAAATCGGGTACGAACCATAAAATACAACTCCCGGTATCGCCGCAAAGCCGCCATAGTTTCCCGCGGGAAGATCAAAAGCCACCTGCCGATCGTAAATACCATCAAAATCGATTTTTACTTCTACCAGTTTCGATGCTGCAGTTTCATCTTCTTTTAGCTTATCCTTCACTTTTCCCTTATTTTTATCCTTGTCCGCATCCTTTGTATCTGATATTGTCACCTCATCGCTTTTCGGCGCAAATGGCGACTTCTCACTTGCTGAAAGAACAATCAGAAAGAGATTGGTAATTGATTGATTCGCAAATGAGAATTCATACTGACTGAGAATCGGATTGAAATTTCTTTGAGAAAGAAAATAAAGATATTTCCCGTCAGGATCGAACAGCGGCGAATAATCATTCGTTAATGCGGCCGTTACCTGATGGATTTTCTTATCTACGAAGGAATAGATATAAATCGCGCTTATGTCATTTTCGTCAGTTTTGGTATAGGCGACAAATCTGCTGTCTGGAGACCAGGAGTAATCTCTTATTTCATTGCGATCCGCCTTATCAATCTGAACCAGAGCTTTTGAGCCGATATCGACATAATAAAGCTTCAGATTCTTGTCAGAAAATATCAGCCGCTTGCTGTCAGGCGACCACAGGAGGTTGTAGAGATGACAATGTCGGTTTGTTGAAAGACCGATATTGTCTTTCGCATCCTGCGAGACCAGATAAATCTCCTCTTCCCCAGTCGCATCAGATATGTAAGCAATCCATTTTCCGTCCGGTGACCAAACCGGGTCGCGGTCGTTTGCGCCGGGTGCATTGCTGAGATTTCGGGTATTGCCTTCCTTGGCAGGAACAGTAAATATTTCTCCGCGAGCCGAGAAAACTGCCCGCTTGCCATCGGGAGAGATATCAAAATCCCTTATCTTGTCGGAAACCTTCTCATACTCGGCACGCGTCGTATGTCGATCCGTCGTTAGAGAAATATCAACTTTTTGGATTTTCTCCGATGGCAAATCCATCACGTAAAGATAACCCGCATTTTCAAATGCGATCCCGTCAGGACCAAGGCTTGGCCATCGCACATCATACTCCGTAAATGTAGTAACCTGGCGGGTCGATTTGGTTTTTACATCATAGCAATATAGATTTAGAATACCGGTGCGATCGGAATTGAAATAAATATTTTCACGATACCACATCGGCATATTATCAGTACCTATCCAATCCGTGATTTTCGAAGCATCATTGGCATTCAAATCGTATATCCAGACGTCCTGCGCCATGCCACCCTTATACCGTTTCCAGGTCCTGAAGTCCCGATAAATTGGGCAATATGCTACTTTATTTGCGTCCGGCGAGAAACTGGTAAATCCTGCCACCGCCATGGCGAGTGGTTGCGGCATTCCTCCATCAACATCGACCAAAAATGCCCGCCCATCCCACCAATCATTACTTTCATTGCGTGAACGGAAGAGCACCCTATGCCCATCAGGATGCCATCCCATCACGACATTCTCGGGCCCGAATCTTTCGCTGGTCTGCTGAATGCCCGGATGATAAGTAAGACGCTTTGGTTCCCCCCCGGATACCGGCATCACATAAACGCACATATCGCCATCATACTGCCCTGTAAATGCTATCCGACTCCCATCCGGAGAAAACTTTGGGAAAAGCTCTAAACCCTCATGACTGGTCAATCGGGTGGCTTGGCCGCCGGTTCTGGGTGCAATGTAAATGTCTCCGCCATGCATAAAAGCCACTTTATCCCTGGCAACATCAGGAAACCTGAGAAGACGCGCTTCGTCCGCCGAAGAAACCGCTGACAAGAGCATTACCCCCAAAAAGATCAGCATCAAATTCCTACTCATGATGAACTCCGATTCCGATTCATAATTCTACTCCGATATTTCAATTCAAAGCCATTATATTTAGATATGGCGGCCAAAAAAATTGTTTCATCTGCCACTTAGACATCGATTATTTTGTCAAATAAATGAATATCCGCCGAATTCCGCAACAGGATATGAGAGGATGATAAATCCCGCCGCGCCATGTTTCAACGTAAATGATTATCCGACCAATAAATAAATCATGCTGGCAATGCGATAAAGACATATTTTGCTTGACACAATCCTATAGTTATTCTTACTATCCCTGCTGTCTGCGCATAACGAAGTTGGGGGTGTAGCTCAGGCGGTAGAGCATCTGCCTTTTAAGCAGGTGGTCGCAGGTTCGAGTCCTGTCACCCTCATTTGTTTTTCATTGAGCCAGCGGATTCCAAGTGCTGGCTCTTTTATTCTGGCAAATGCTTTTTACAGTATTGGCATTTTCGGCATTTCGGTTGTTTTTCTCATCAATGCGGCGGCTCCAATGGGAGATGCAGGAAATTTACAGCGGCTATGAATAATAATTTCCATTATCCATTTAACTGGATTTATCATAAAATATCACATCGAAAAAAATATCTTGTGAATTTGCCTGTTATTCCTTAAAATATCAATCTTATTGAATAATGTGCGAGGAGAATTGAGAAAGGTGATGGATGTCAGACAAAAATATAGGTAAGGTGGTTCAAGTCATTGGGCCAACGGTCGATTGTGAATTCCCATCGGATTCCCTCCCTAATCTTTTGAACGCTATTAAGATCGAGGACAAAAAGAGAGGGATTGATCTAATTGTCGAAGTCGCTTTGCATATCGGAGATAATTTGGTCAGATGTGTTTCTATGGCTACCACTGACGGATTGGTGCGAGGGATGACAGCAGTCGATACCGGATCGCCAATAAAAGTTCCCGTTGGGATTGGTACACTCGGACGGCTATTTAACCTTCTTGGTCAGCCTTTAGATGATATAGGACAAGTGAAAGCTTCGGATTATTATCCCATTCATCGTCCGGCTCCATCTTTCGAAAATCAATCCACTGAAACTCAAATTCTTGAAACGGGGATTAAGGTAATCGACCTGTTGGAACCATACTCCAAAGGCGGCAAGGTGGGGCTGTTCGGCGGTGCCGGAGTGGGAAAAACGGTTATCATTCAGGAGCTGATTAGAAATATTGCCACGGAGCATGGCGGGTATTCTGTCTTCTGCGGGGTGGGAGAGCGCACACGCGAAGGGAACGATCTCTGGTTGGAGATGAAGCATTCCGGTGTTCTGGCAAAAACCTGCCTCGTATTTGGCCAGATGAATGAGCCGCCGGGAGCACGTCTTCGTGTCGGACTTTCAGGGCTCACTATGGCTGAGTATTTCCGTGATGTTGAAAATCAGGATGTGCTTCTCTTTATAGACAACATATTTCGTTTTGTGCAAGCTGGTTCGGAAGTATCTGCTCTTCTGGGACGAATGCCATCTGCAGTGGGCTACCAGCCGACGCTGGCATCGGAGATGGGGCAGTTGCAGGAGAGGATTACATCCACTAAGTCCGGTTCGATTACTTCAGTTCAGGCGATTTATGTACCCGCCGATGACCTGACTGACCCCGCTCCCGCAACAACCTTTGCGCATCTGGATGCCACTACGGTTCTGTCCCGTCAAATTGCCGAGTTGGGCCTTTATCCGGCTGTGGATCCTTTGGATTCAACTTCCAGGATTTTGGATCCGAAAATTGTCGGCGAAGAACATTATAATGTCGCTCGTGAAGTCCAGCGAATTCTTCAGAAATACAAAGACTTGCAGGACATTATTGCTATCTTGGGGATGGAGGAACTTTCGGAAGATGACAAGATCACAGTCAATCGTGCCCGGAGGATTCAGAGATTCCTGTCACAGCCTATGTTCGTGGCAGAGGCATTTACAGGCACAACGGGGAGATATGTGAAGCTTGACGATACGATCAAGGGCTTTAAGATGCTGGCTGGTGGCGAGTGCGATAAACTGCCGGAACAAGCGTTTTATATGTGCGGCCCAATCGAAGAAGCATTCGAAAAGGCAGAAGCTATGAAATCGGTTAAGGCCGCTTGATGATTCCGAATGTGTAGGCTTTGGATTCACGCTTAAAGTAGGCCAATAATGTTCACATTATCGATAGTTACTCAAGAAAAAATTATACTCGAACAAGGGGTGTCTTCCGTCATAGCTCCCGGTTCTGAGGGTTATTTAGGAATCTTGACAAATCATGCCCCGTTAATTACTGCTCTGGTTCCAGGTAAACTTACTATCAAGGACTCGGAAGGGAAGGAAAGCGTTTTTGCGATATCCGGCGGATTTTTGGAAGTTTCAAACAATACAGCCACTATTCTTGCCGACTCCGTTGAGCCGGCAGTCGAGATTAAGATCTCAAGAGCAGAGGCAGCTTGGAAACGGGCAATGGCGCGATTGCAACATAAGGATGCCGGTGTGGATGTAGAGAGGGCCGCGAAAGCCAAACTTCGTGCAGAGAATCGGCTGAGGATTTTTCGGGAAAATCAATAAATTCTCTGGACCATAAGCTTCATTATTATTGCCAAATCCGAATAAACTTAAAGCCAACCCTACCCGGTTGGCTTCCTTATTCTCCTGATTTGGATATCAATGAAAGTGATTTGCGAAATTATTTGTCCTTTCCTGATTTTACTTCCTTAGATAGGTGCTTTATTTCATCCTGAAGTTGCCTTACTTGAGCATTCAATTGCTCGATTCGCACCTGCATTTCCGAACGTTGCTCATTTCGGAAATCGCCGCTCTTGATGTTGCTGACATCAGGTGTTCCAATTAAGTCACCGGGGAAAAATCCGGTCGATGGGAACGAGATCCCTGGATTGGCGACAATATACTTTTCTTCTATCTCCCCCAATTCGACGGAGATCGTTCTTAGGGAATCGTTCCGCATCAAAGTAATATCAACTTTCTCACCTGGAGGAGTAGTTTTGACCATATAATAAAGCTGGTTGGCACCAGTTATATCTTTGCCATCATAAAGAATGATATAATCATTCGTCATGATGCCGGCCTTTTGAGCCGGGCTGTCGTCAGAAACATTTGTGACGCGGATCAATTTTGTGCTATACACATTAGGCACCTGCCTTCTGGCTTCGCGCTGGCTGATCCCGAGAAAACCGTAGCTGATTTTCCCATCCTTTTCAATTTGCTTTACCGCAGTAAGAATTTCATTTATGGGACGCGCTGACACAGCATTTGTGGCAGGCAATGACATTCGATATTCCTCCGGAACCGATCCTGATGCGAGTGAGGTTTTGCCAGAGGAAAAGGGAATGCGCCCAATGTCTGATAGAGAAGACATTCCTAAGCTGATGAATTCCGGGTTTTTCCCGCTGAGAATTCCAACCAATTCACCTGAAGTGTTAACTACTGCGCCCCCTGAAAATCCGGGTGACAGATTCACCAATATCTTAAGCTTACCTTCACATTCATCAAATCCATTGAATGTTCCCACGGTCGAAGCCATCAGGACATCCACGCTGTTTCCCACGATGACAAGGTAATTTCCTGGTTTAAGCTGGCCCACATCTCCGGTCTTGATCGGAGTTAAGTTATGGTTAACTGTTTCTAAGATCGCCAGACCTCTGAGGCGGTCGATACCCGCTAATTTCGCTTCGATCTTATCCTTTTTGTCATCGATTATCCAGATGCTTACCTTGCCCTCGACCAGTGATGCGGAGGTGACGATGTATTTCTTGGTGATAATGATTCCGGTGCCGGTGGCAGTAAAAGTGGAACCGTCCAGCCCTTTGACTGGAAAGTCCGCTTCCACTACAACCATCGACGGATATACCTTATCAACTATGGTGCAGATCTCTTGATTTAAAGCCGCAAGCAAATTGGGTTTTTCTGGTCTTGCATCACCGAAAGGAACAAATGCGAGTATCGCCATCGAAAGAACCGCGTGTCTGATATTTGCAAGGTTCTTAAAAGACAATTTCGGCTCCAGTTTTGACGAGATAAGGATTTTCCGCGCTTGTCGATGAAGACCGCGATGAGGAATTAATAGTATTTCTGGCCATTTCGCTGGACTTGTAGAACGGCGCCTCAGAACGAACCATTATGTATCTGTCTCCGTGCAGATCTTGAACGACCTTTATGATATCGCCGGGAGAATCTAAGACGAGATCAGATTTGTCAAATGCCGTCATATTTCCGTTCACCGAATTAGCACTGTTGTTGGCAAGTTGTGTATGCGGTGTTAATAAATTAGATGAGAAAACCAATCCTATGAGGATGATGGCAGAGCTAATAGCCAGTGAGAAGCCAAGCATCCATCTTGGACGAGCCCCTTCTCTAAATTTGAATGCCTCTCTTTTCCGTCTTTTCGCTTCGTATCTATCAACAGCGGATAGGACAATTTCCTCCAGATTGTCAGGAGCCTGGAGATTGTTTAATTCGGGCGAAACATTTAGGATTCTCTCGAATACATTCAATCTCTTGCGGCATTCCGGGCATGATTCCAAATGCTCGCCGACCTGCACCTGAATTGTGGGAGGGAGGCTCTTATCCAAGAACGCTGAGAGATTGCGGTATGCCTTTTGACAATCCATAATGACTTTCTCGTAAGGGTAAAAGTTGTTCACGTAATAGCCGCCTGGCACGATTCAACCGGGATTTTACGGTTCCGATTGGCACTTTCATAATCTGGGCAATCTGCTCGTACGGCAGTTGCTGAATATCCCTCAAGACGAATGCCGTGCGGTATTCAGCGCCGAGTTTCTCCATCGCCTTTTCTATAAAGGGCAATAGATTTAAATCTTTATAGCCCACGTCTGGTATGGCTATCTCATCATCTTGAGAGCCGATCCCGATTGAAACGAATTTCCACCTTTTCCTCTTCCGGTATTCGCTTCTCACCAAATTTGCGGCAATAGTATAAAGCCATGTTGAAAAAGCAAAATCTGGTTGGTATCTTTGGCGCTCTTTATAAGCTCTCAGAAACGTTTCCTGCAAGATGTCTTGGGCTTCGTTCGCTTCAGGCATCATTCTATAAATGAAATTATAGAGTCGGTCCTTGTATTTGGTTACCAATTTCCCGAAGGCAACCCCATTGCCATCACTGGCTTGCTTCATTAATTCACGATCGTCTAATTCCATGATTTTTCTCTTTTAAAAGTCATGCTCTATTATGCTAATTTAATCCTTTATACAGCGACTATCCCCATTTGTTCCCACAATCAGGCCTACAAAAAATCAAATAGTTTGTGATATAATGGCGCCATTAGTTATATAAAACGGCAAAAATCGATATTCCTATAATTAAAACTGTTATAATTGGGATCATTATGGTTTTATATACTTCACTAAGTTCTGCCTTGAAATAATCCCTTGAGAGAAGAAGGCAGAGATGAGTCGGGGATAGCATCACTCCGACGAATCCACATGTATAGGTAAGAAAGCCAATGCCATAGCTATTCTCAGGGCCTATTAAGGGCGGTATGAGAGGGAATGCCACTCCCACGAAGGCAGTCGTCATACCGGTGATAAGTCCGATGGCGAATGCCAGTGTGGCAGTTAGCGCGGGCACCAGCATGTCGCTTTGCGAAAGGAACGAAGTCAATTCTGAAGAAAGCCCAGAACTTCCAACAGCATTTTTCAAGACCATCACTGCTTCAATCAGCCAGAATGTCTCAAAGTTGGCGAATGATTTCAATGTTGAGGAAAAGGGAGCGAGGCTTTTGGCATAAGTGATGGCAGTAAGGAAGATTATTATAATCAAGGCAATGAGTATATCTAAACCAAAAACAAGATTTAGGATCACGACTAAAAGAACCGGCATAATAGATTTTAGGAATTGATAAAGTGACTGCATATTTTGGTGAAATCCCAAATCGTTTTTTTTGGTGGCAACAACAGATTTTCTGAACTTAATTAGCCCTACCACAATGAAAATAACAGCCATTGGGAGCTGATAAGTTATTATGGTTCTGATTGATACTCCGCTCAAGGCGGAGGCCATTATGATGCCGGGATAAAGAGGCCAGATGAATTCCCAGCCATGCCTAAACCAATAGTTTATGGCGGCTTTTTCCTTAGGAGAATGGGACTTAATGGCTTCCACATTGCCCACCATTGGGGCCGAAAGCAAGGCCCCACCGGGCATTGGTAGAAGGCCAATGATGGCTGGCAAGATCGCTGCCGCAATTCCTGATCTTGGAAATATTTTTTCGATGGATGCCGCCATATTTTTTATAGAGCCAGAACTGCTCATTATTTTTCCAAGGATGCTAATGGAATAGACTGTTACCACGAGCCGGTTGGTTTCTAAAGATGTTACAGATTCGACGACAACTTTAAGTAACTCAGCTAATGAATTATTATACAATAACATAAGAAGAACTGCGGCAAGGCCCAGAATTGCGGCTATAGGTACTTTGAACCTGATAAGTATGATAACAAAGACAAGGGTTATGGCGAATACTAATAAAACCAATTTTTCTCCTTAGCCTCAATATAAGTGTCGTCCGAGAGAAAGCCAAACAATCCGGTTGGTTTTGCTCTAATTATTGCTATTAGAGAAGAGGTCCGCAAGGGATGATCAGGCGAAGCGGCATAAAGTTATTGACAAAACTGCTGAAATGTACAATAATTAAATTTTGCTAAGAGACAAATATTTAATCGGATTTCTATCGAGTCAGATGTTAAGGGTCTCGGAAAAGCAAATTCAAACTATTACATCAGCCATAAAGACGGATGTTGATAAGCTGATCTTTGAACGGCTTCCGGCGTTCGATTCGGTTCAGGAAGTTCAGCTTCTGTATGATATGATGCGCGAATATCCATCAAGGTCGGGGAAAGGACTTAGGCCGGTCCAATGTGTGCTCTATTGTCAGGCCTATGGCGGGAATCGTGAAGCCGCCCTGCCCACGGCGGCGGCTTTGGAATTGTTCCAAAACTGGATCGTGATTCATGATGACATCGAGGATTCCTCGGAACTTCGGCGCGGAAAACCGGCATTGCACCAGGAGCATGGGATTGCTCTGGCGATTAATGCCGGGGATGCGCTGGCAGGGCGGATGTGGGAGATGCTATTAACCAATCAGCATAAGTTAGGGGAAACGGTGGCACTAAAGCTTTTTCGGCTTTTTCTGGATATGTTGCATAGGACGACTTCAGGGCAGCACATCGAGCTATCGTGGGTAGAGAACAGCCGCTGGGATTTGGCTGAAGAAGATTATTTGAATATGTGCCGCAATAAGACCGCATATTATACTTGTGTAGCGCCAGCCATTGCCGGAGCCATAATTGCGGGCCACGATGAATATTCGAATGGGAAAATGGAGAACTTTGGGCTTGACCTTGGAGTGGCATTTCAAATAAGAGATGATATACTGAATCTGATAGGGGATGAGTCCAAGTATGGCAAGGAGATAATGGGAGACTTATTCGAGGGGAAGAGGACGGTGATGGTGATTCATTGTCTTCAGAATGCTTCCCCGGCTGACCGGGACGAATTCATTGAGATTATGTCCAGGCCACGTGAAGGCAAGACTCTGGATGAAGCTCGTCGAATTATGGAGCTCTTCAAAGAATACAAGTCCATCGACTATGCCAGGGGACTTTCAAAACATCTCTCAAGAAAGGCAAAGAATACTTTTCAGGAATTGGAATTTCCGGGTCCTCGCCAGGCAGTAGAGGATTTAAGGATATTAATAGACTATATGGTGGATAGAGATTATTAAATTAGGAGGATTTGAGGGATGATGCCCATGGAAGAACAGGATTTTCCGTTCCAGGAACATTTGAGGCAACGGATGCAACTGGCGATCCAGGCCGCGGAGAACCGGAGGGCCGTAAGCAAGTCCCTGAAATCTGATGCAAATGGTGTTAATAGAGTTCAAAATGTAGAAGCGTACATTTTTGATGATGTGGCCTGTCAATTGGCAATTAATCAATTGATTTTTTTAGCAATTATTCTAATAAGGAATGGAATAGAGGACTCAAGAACAAAAGAGAATCTCTTGAAACTGATTTCAGCCTTGGGGCTGGATGCGGTGGCGTTGTACCAACTTGATCATTATGAGCATCTGCAGGTTTTGTACAGATTGGGAGATATAACCCAGATGGGGAAGAACACGCATCTTCCGGACACAGTTGGCTCACCCGACGGTTTTATTGGTTCGCTGTGGGCCAAGAAGAGTCCTATATTTGTCGGGGATCTCGGGGGCGGTAGTGGCTCGGTCAGGTCTTTTATTGGATTGCCTCTTTTTGTAGAGGAACGATTCCTGGGAGCGATGGTTTTTTTGTCCTCTAATGCGAGGAGATTCCCTGCATTATATAAGACCATATTGCTCAAAACAGGGGATCTATTTGCTGAATTCCTTAAGGTATTGGAAGGAAAGAATGAAACTGCCGGGCAGAGCTACTATGTCGGCGATGAGCAACTTCGACCATCCCGGGACCAAGCCAATGAAATAGTTCATGATTTTAATAACATATTTGCCGCTATTTTGGGGAGAACTGAGATTTTGGAAGCATCAGTCGAGGATCAACACCTAAGGGATAGTCTCAGTCAGATTGAAACTACCGCGCTAAAGGGGACACAGATTGTGCGCCGGCTTCAGGACAATTTTATTACCCAGACTTTGAATCCTCCAGATAAGTGTAATTCGAGTGATCGGATAGATATTGTGACCCGTCCAGGAGAACTTCAATTGAATAGGGATGCGGCCGAAAAGGAGTATCTTATTGATAAGGAAGGCGATCAGTTGGAAGCGCCGGAACATCACTCGTCCAAGTGCGATCGCATTTCGGTGGATATTTGCGACCCGACCGAACTTGATAGGGTATGCAGGACGCTTAAGCAGTTCGGCTATTCCCCTTCGTCAGGCGGAAGTCTGGATTCCCTAAAATATGATTCGGAGCATTCATTTCGATGTTCGATTATTGATCATACCGTTTACTTCGTTAGGCAGGCCCAGATCAATAAACTTCTTGAAAATAGGTTTCTCTCGCTGATAATTATTGGACCTGAGGGAAGCAGGCAGAAAATCAGCCAATCAATGCCCCAGTCAGCTCTTTATATTTATATTGCTTCTCCTTATCGGAATCATCAGATCCTCCACGCACTTAAAGCTATATTAGCGTAATGGCCAAAAAGGCCTTTATAAAGAGGATGTTCAGCGAAATATCGGGGGAATATGACCGGCTGAACCGAATTATCAGTTGGAATCTGGATTTAAGATGGAGACGGCAGGCGGTCACGTATTTGGGCGCCCATTATCGGGTAATGGATATCTGTGCTGGCACCGGCGATATGGCCTTGGTCTTATCCGAAAATAAAATCGCTCCCCTGCAAGTTGTTCTGGTGGATTTAAGTCTCGAAATGCTTCTGCTTGCAAAATATAAATTATCTAAAGGGAGAAATGGCACCGAGTTTTTATTTGTGCAAGCCGATGGCGAGAATTTACCATTTCGAAATGAGGCGTTTGGAGCGGTTACGATGGGATTCGGGCTTCGTAATATTGAGGATATTCAGAGATTTATGGTAGAGTTGGCAAGAGCTACGGACGCGAATTCTGAGATGGTGTTTCTTGACATCGCCCATCCGGAAAGCAAAATTGTCTCCAAGCTATTTTACATTTATTTCTACAGATTCGTGCCATTTTTCACCAAATTCATCACGGGCAAGGATTACGCTTATCGTTATCTTCCGGCATCACTTCGGGTATTTTATACCCAGAAACAATTCGTTGAAAAGCTTCGCAGGTGCGGCTTTGAAAATGTCTGTTATATGAATATATTAACTGGCATAGGAGCGATTTATTATATAAAGAAATGAATGAAAGTAATGAATTTAAGATTAAAGGATTAGCAGAAGCGGTTCAATTTATCGCAGATATTTTCAAGCAGGACCCGAAGGCAGGATCATTTCGCGATGAAGAAAAACGGCATCTTCCCGAGTCTATAAAGATCGTGAGTGATGTGTGTCCGGAAAGAATAAGGTCGGCGCTGGGCGGCAATAAAGTTGATACCATTGTTGCAATAGATGGGGGTTCTTCCTCGTTGCTCGCTTCGGGGAATTTTGAAATCGGAGTGTGCAGGGCCTCAATGGTAACCTTTCATAATGAAAGGCGCATTTCATTTGAGGTTACTCCTGAATGGATTGTCCCTGCAGGTGAAGGATTATCTTCGCCCATAATCAGTGCTTTTTGCAATACCAACCAAGCAACAATGGATTGTGTGTCGGAGTGGAGGTTTATGACAAATATCTGCAGGGAGATGTTAGAGTACTCCTGCCTGCGATCTCTGGCGGGTCGTGATGACAATCCTGCGATGATTTTGATTGACGGGGCTTTAGGATGCCCTTCGGGAGTCGATCCGGCGGACTATTCCGATCTGCTCTTGCAATTGCACAGAAAGAATAAGGTTGTTGTATGCGTTAGCAAATCCTCAACATTGCGGTGGGCAGACAATTGCCCTTTGTTATCACGAATGGCGGAAATGACGATGGAACGGCCTAAAGGAGACATCTGGTTTCTGCGAATCTCTGAATTACGTGACGGATATGAGGAATCGGCAGACATTCCCAATTTATATCTTGCGAACTTATATGCCGGATTGGGGCCAATACTGCGGCTGGATATACCTTCCATCTACGGAAGAGATGAAGAGAGTATAATCTGCGCTCTGGCAGGGCACGCAGAGGATCCGGAATTCCCAGGATATCCTTATCCGCTGGTTGAAGCTCATCGGCTGGCGAGGATCTTGCCGGCGCGAAAAAAGGAATTGTTTGGGCTAATCAAAATGCTGGCAGTTGATTCGGGAGTGGGAGACACAGTATTCGATGCCGCTTTCGCTGATTACCATGATCGATTGAATGCCGACGTTAGTTCTGAAATTCTTGCTTTGGGACCAATTGCATTGTAGATTTAATTGATGACTAAGATACGAAAATATAAAGGGCGCATTATCGGGCGGTCGATCACCGAAATTTATGTTCGTGCCTTGCATGATACGAATCTGGTATTGGGTGAAATTCTCATTGCTGGTGAAGGCGATACTCGGTTCTTCCTAAGAGTGGTGGATGTTTCCTATGGTTGGGAAGCGGGCAATGCCGGTTGGGCAATTGGAGTGGCGGGATCAATGATAGAGATGGAGCAATCAGATCGCGGGTTTGTTATGCACGACCGGGCTCGCCGAAATTTCGAGATCGGCAAATGTGTCATTATGGGATATACGAAGCAAGGGGAATTTCGACGCGCCAAAACACTTCCTGAACTCTTTTCGCAAGTATTTATTCCGGATGCTGATGATTTTAACTTCATAAAGGATTATGCCGGGGACTT
>Ga0210044_10000201_pt1 | contig 87876 bp, 74 predicted proteins | sample CryGey13umfilter_2_FD_183959 | JGI IMG/M metagenome (GOLD analysis project Ga0210044, IMG submission 183959) | Groundwater microbial communities from aquifer in Utah, USA - Crystal Geyser 4/9/14 3 um filter (SPAdes) (version 2) | ecosystem: Environmental > Aquatic > Deep subsurface >... | reverse complement strand
CGAAGCGGTCAATTGCTTCATGCAGCGATCATTTGATCTCGTTTTTATGGATTGCCATATGCCTGAAATGGACGGATTTTCGTCTACTAAAAAGATCCGTGCGATTGAAGATAGAGCCGATTTAGTGCATACTCCGATCATTGCCTTTACTGCAAATGCGATGAAGGGAGATGACCAACAGTGCTATGATGCCGGTATGGATGATTATATAGCAAAACCCGTCCAACAAGATGATATTGTGAAGATACTTCTCAAGTGGGTACGCAAAGAAAAGCAAGTTTTAACCAACACTACCTCAACCATTATGCAACAAAAGATCGAACCCGCCGGTGAGTCCTCCGATTCGCAAAAACATGATATCAATATAGCAACGGTCACTGGACTACAGAATTTATTAAAAGATAAATTCGAGCATATTGTTAACAAATATATTGATAGTGCCGATAACCTTATGCAGGAAATCAAAAGTGCTATTCAGGAATCCAATATAGATCGCTTAGTTCGATCTAGCCATACGCTAAAATCGTCTAGCCAGCAAATGGGTGCTGATCGGTTAGCCCTTGTTGTTGCTGAAATTGAGAAAAAGGGCAGGCTGGAAGATCTTGAAGACGTTGAAGCCCTCTATAATACGGCTCGCCCGCTTCTAACTAATGTTATTAATGAGCTGAGAGCTATTTTAGAGAAAACGCAGGTGAAGTGAGGCATTTGTGAAGATATTCACTCTATTTTCATTGTTCCTTGCCATTTTCTTGATTCTACGGCATTCATGGATATGATTACATTTTTAATCCTATGCCTGCGAAAATAATTACCATAGCAAACCAAAAAGGAGGAGTCGGAAAGACAACTACTGCTATTAACCTTGCTGTAGGCCTTGCTCGTAACGGTATTAAGACCGTTCTCGTGGACATGGATCCTCAGGGGAATGCCACGAGCGGCCTGGGCCTTGAGCGTCTTGAAGGGGGCAGCCTCTATGGGCCTTTATTGCAGGATGAAAATGCGTTGGATAAAATTATTGAAACAGAGGAAGAGAATCTGTACGTGATTCCATCTGAAGTAGACCTGGCTGCGGTTGAGATAGAGCTCAGTCGCCGGGATAATTATTTAGGGCAATTGAAGCGTTGTTTGAAGAATATAAAAAGTTCTTCCAAATATGGAGCGATTATATTGGATTGCCCGCCGGCTTTGGGGCTTATTTCCATGAACGGGTTGGCTGCGGCGGATTATTTGCTGATCACCCTACAATGCGAATATTTAGCTATGGAAGGGCTTTCTCAGATTTTAAACGTTGTGCAAGAGCTTAAGGATGCCGGCGTTAACCCGTCTCTTGAAGTCGGCGGTATTTTGATGACTATGTTTGATGTGCGCACAAACCTTTCCCAGCAGGTTCTTGGTGAAGTTAAGCAGCATTTTCCGCAACTATTATTCAAGTCTATCATTCCTCGTTCGGTTCGGTTGAGTGAAGCCCCCAGCTTCGGCCAGTCTATTCTGGAATACTCCCCTACGAGTAACGGAGCCACGGCCTATAAACGCCTTGCAAACGAGGTGATCAAGCGCTTTGAGTTGTCTAAGAGTAAAAAGTAAATGATCTCTTCATTCTCTTCAGACTTTTCTGATTTAGAAAATGCTTTAGGCTACACCTTTAAGGATAAATCGTTACTTGAAGTTGCCTTAACGCACCCCTCTTTCGCAATCGAGTCTCCTGATCCCTCGAAGCACTACCAGCGACTTGAATTCCTGGGGGATGCTATTTTGGGCCATATTATTGTAGAGCATTTATTTAACCTCTTCCCATACGCGCGTGAAGGCGAGCTTACCAAATATCGTTCTGTACTGGTGAGAGGTTCCTTTTTAGCCAATATAGGGAATCGCCTAGGCATTGCTTCCTTTATTCGCATGAACGAAGCAGAACTGAAGGCAGAGGGGCAAAGCCGTATTTCTACGCTTGAGGATGTGATGGAAGCGATCATTGGGGCCATCTATCTGGATGCTTCTTTTGAAGCAACGAAGCGGATCGTACTCACCTGGTATGGGGATGTAGAGAAAGCCCTTACCGAGCTTATGAAGCAGGATAACCCTAAAGGCAACCTGCAGGAACGTTTATTTCAAATGGCGCGCCAGGAGCATACCATCAATTACTGCTTACTAAAGACCACAGGCCCGGACCACCGCAAGGAATTCGAAGTCGAAGTATTTATTGATGACAAGCCTTACGGAAAAGGTTTTGGCTCATCACTGCGAAAAGCAGAGGAGGCAGCAGCCAGAGAGGCACTCATAGCGATTGAAAAGGAACGGCCTAAGGGCGAAGATCTTACTAATTAGCAGGCGCGGGCGCTAGATCTTCTTTTTTAATATCATCTTCAGAAAAGTCTTCTTGTTCAGCACCTTTTTGAACGATTGTATTCCAGAGGTGATCAACACGTTCTGCTAAAAGGGCTTTGCATTTTTCAATCTCGAATTGTCTGGATTTCAGGTTTTCGTTCGCAATATTTGCCAAATCATTTATGTTGTAGAGATAAACATCGGGTACGTCCGCTACTCCGGCGTCAAAATTTCTAGGTACGCCGAGATCGATTAAAAACATAGGGGCATCCTTACGCTTTTTCATGACAGGATAAAATATTTCAGGCTCCAGGATCGGCTTCTCTGTTGAAATGGACGAAATAATCACGTCAAACTGATCTAGTAAATAGGGATAGTCCTCATAGCCGATTGCGCGCGCGTGAAATTTCCTCGCCAATTCTTGAGCTTTCTCAAAAGTACGATTCGTTATATTAATATCCTGGGCTCCCCTGCTATATAAAGCCTGTAAGGTCTTTTCCGCGGCTTCGCCCCCGCCAATGATGAGGATGCGCACCTTGCTTAGTTTAGCAAAAATTCTCTCAGCTAAGGCCGTAGCTACATTTCCTATACTGATCTGGCCACGTGAAATGTCTGTATGGGTGCGGGTTAACTTTGCCGCTTGAAAGGATTTTTGAAAGATGCGATTTAAAGTCGGTCCAACAGCCGTGTGCTGCTTTGCGGTCATATAGGCTTCTTTGAATTGACCAAAGATCTCGGTTTCCCCCACCATTTGAGATTCGATTCCTGAAGCCACGGAAAAGGCGTGCATAATTACGTTCTTACCGCGTTGCTCAAAGCTATGCTCTTTGAAAAGGGCTTGGTTAACGTTGTTTACGGCACAAAAAAATTTGGCAAGCCCCTCAAAGCAAAAGCCGGGTCGTATGACAGAATAAAGTTCCACACGATTGCAGGTGTTTAGCACAACGCTCTCTAAGATATCCGGGCAACGCTTCATCTCATTATAAAGAGCAGGAACCCCTTGAGGTGAGATAGAAAACTTTTCTCTCACGTGCAAGGGAGCAGACTTATGCGAACAACCTAGTAGCAATAAATGTTCTTCCATTTTCCCTAAAAATCAATCTAGTACGTATGAATCGGCCAAAGTGAAACCAGTACGAATAAAAATAATATCAAGCAAGCCCAGCCCACGTTACGGCTCATCCAGCGTTTCTTTTCCTTAAGAATAAGAATGGAGAAATAGGATATCCATAAGACCCATGAGTACACCAATGTGTGGAAACTGACACTTTTATAGTCGCTCACCCAAGTCAGCGTTCCCAAGAATAACGCTACGGTAAAAACAGTTACCCCCATTAATAACAGACGAGTCATTAAGTCATCTAGTTGCTGCAACGAAGGTAATAAAGCGAAAAGCCCTCCAAAGCGTTTATGAGTTAGGCCGTAATGTTGCAGTAAGTACATCAGGGCATTGATTGCTAAGATTCCGAAAACACCATAAGCAAAAATAGCCAGCGCTGCGTGAAACTCTATCCAGGGGTTTGCGAAAGAGGATGCCAGGTTTGGGTAATCCCAGCCTGCAATGGAAAGAGAAAGGAGCCCGAGGATGGTAGACATAGCTGTTCCAAAAAAGCCCAGCAACACGAGCCTAAAGGACATCTGAACCATTAGAATGAGTAGCATCGAAGACCAGGAGATGACCTGCACGATTTCCATGGGATTTGTCAACGGCAACGCAAAGAACGTCAACCCACGCAGGTAAAGGCCTATTCCTTGAAAGAAGAACCCACCAACGAGCAGCGTGTAAAAGATCATTCTGCTATAATGCCGCTCTAAAATAAGCGAAGCTAACGCGAAAATAAAAGCTAGCCCATAAAGCACGGTGCCCATCCATAGGAGTGTGCGGGTTTCTTCAAGGTAATTTGCCATATTAGCCTATATACTTAAGGCAAGATACGAAACTGTCAAGAAAACCGTTTGCAGTAATTTGTATAAAATATATGCTATCCGATGGCTTTATATTATTTAAAATCATTAAAGAATGGTAATTCGCACTTGCTCTTTTTGGTTATGCTTGAATCCCCGAATGATTGTTTCCTTTTCTTAAGATTAAACGTAATCAAATTTGTAGGCACTTCTTCCTGTAGTAGTTTTTCGATTATGGCCTGTGCCTTATTGGAGAATTTGCCTAGCAGATCTGCATCCATAGAAATATGATCCAAAAGGCTTATTCCCAATATATCCTCTATGGAAAGTAGCTTTTCTACCTGCTCTTGGCTGACGATTTGCAGTATTTTGCTAAACTTTTTTGAATGGTTATAAGCTAGGTAAATAAGAAATGGCTCTGGCAGTTTTTGATCCGAATGGCTGTACATTCGAGAAAAAACAGCTTGGAATAAATTACCCGGAATTAAGGCTACAATTTCGGCTAAGTCCTTTTGGTTTTTACTGTCTATTATAAGTTGCGCTAAAGAGCGGGTTAATATATCAATCTTTTCAATATACAGCTGAGGATATTTTTCCTTAAATTGCTCCACATCCATTTTGCTGTAGATCTCCATGGCCTCTTTTAAGACAGTTTTAGATAGCCATGATTCAAATGCTTGATAATTTTCTTGTTTAGCACATGCTGCTTTAAGTTTTTGAAAATAAGCGGAATTGGCTTCCCATGAAACACCCCTTTGCTCTAAGTCTATTACTCCCCACAGTGTGCTTAAGGCCAACATCGGGCTAAAATAAGTACAATTACCGGTTGCTTGACGTTTTTCTACGACATGTTTCTTGAAAATCAACTGTAAGTTTTTTTCAATATAATGACTTTTCTCCCTAGCCGCTTTAATTTTTTCCTTAAAGGAATTATCTTCTTCATTCAATTGTACAACTTTGAAAACAGTCACACCCGAACACTCTTTTCCGATGGATTTCTTTTTTTCAGTTAAAAAACCGGTTATTTTTGTTGTACTTTCTAATTTCACGGGTTCAGCGCCCCCGTTACAATCTATGATAAATTTTTCATCATTCGAGTTCGGATTATTATCGAGTGCTATATACGCTTTGGTGTGTCGATTAAGGTCGTTAAACATGAGGTTAACGCATCGGCATTTTTCCTTTATGGGGTTGTTTTTCGGATGCGTTGTTAAATTCACCCAATGACCTTCGTTTTCAATAACCACTTTAAGGTTTTTCGCGATAGCATTCTGCCTTAAATCAGCATATTTTTTTAGATAGTCCGAAAGAACAGCCCTGCTGACGCTACCGATAGAACCACTGGCTTTAGACAATATAAGTCCTAAAAAATGCAACTTGAAGATGAGTTGAGAGATCTGCAATTTCTCCTTAGGCAAATTTTTTATCACAAGATCATCGCATGAAAATATAGAGGCATATTCCAAGATGCCCTTGGACTGTTGAATTACCTTAGAACAAAGGGGGTCAGGAAGGTGTTCGTTTTCCTGCAAAATTTTTTCGATAAAGCTGTTGTCTTTACTAGACAGTGCTAGGTAAAGCCAATCCATGCCAGAGTTAGTCAATTTAGTCGTATCTGCCCCTGCTTTGCAAAGCAGTTCAAAAGCATTAAAAAAACCTAGTTTAGCGCTTAATAAGAATGCTGTTTCTCCATTCTTATTAATGGGCATATCAACGCTTTTGCCGTGCTTTTTCCTTTCATTTATAAGTATTTCCAAACAATCTTCACTTTTGTGGCAAACCGCAGTGATCAAAAGATTATCACCGCTTGTCTTGTCCTGGAAATTTAGGTCGTAAGTACCCTCTTCTGTTTCTAGAAAATATTTCAGAGCTAGGTATGAATCCTGTGTAACGGCTAGATATATACCCACAGTAGACAGATGGGTATCATAATGAAAAATGTCTTCCAGTTTACTCTTCTTGTAGTCCTGCAGTAACGAGCCGATCAAGTCGTTTATCCTCGCTTGCTGTTGCGTATTAAGCTTTCTTATATCGGTTATGCGATCTTCGAGTAGACCAATGATTTGAACCGCTGACGCCTCGGTGTCATCATCGCAATTAGCTATGCATTGCAAGCAATCAATTACGATTTCATCAAATAAATCTTTGCCATTATAGTTCTCGAAATCGTATTTAAATCCCGAATACGAATTTTGTCCAATAGATATATTTTCCTGATTCTGGATGATATCTTCGAAAAACTCTATTTCGGGAAAAACGTCTACAAGAGCTTCTTGTGCCTTTTTAGTTTGTCCGCTGTCATCAAGGTAATGTTTTTTGATAGAAAAAAGTGCGCTTTTAGCTGATATTTTTCCATCCATGACCTCCTTTAGCATACTCTTCAAATACCTGCTTTGAAAAACATATTTTTTATGCCCCAAAAATATTACGAGATCAGTTTCGCGAGGGCTTGTCTTAGCTTTTAACCTGGAATTATTAATCTCATGATTTTTTAGAAGGCATTCTTTTTCTGATTTATTGTAATTTAAAAGGTTTCCAATTCTACTATTATTCATTTAATTATTATTATTTGTATTTATTAAGATGTAGTATTTTGTTTTACGCCTTAAATTCTTGCAAGATTTTTATTGTTGTAGACTTGTAATAATACAGGTGTATGCATTTTGGAGGTCGGCGGTTAGACCTGTCTACATCAAGGCAATAGTTTACACGCTTAGCGACTTATCTCGTTACAGGCATGTTTGCCCGTATCTCGAAGCGCTAAGATGGTGAATTTGGATATAGTCTAGCTTTAGACTAATTCCGGTACTTCTTTCTCATGCCACTGCCTGATTTCTTCCGCCAAATACTCAATCCATTTTGGGTGGTTATTGAGACAAGGAATTTGTGCGAATTCTTCACCGCCTGCTCCTATGAAGGAATCGCGACCAGACATAGTAATCTCCTCAAGCGTTTCCAAACAATCTGCCACAAAAGAAGGGCACATTACTAGGAGCTTCTTCACTCCCCTTTTCGGCAATTCCTCAAGGACATGATCCGTGTATGGTTTTAGCCAAGGTTCTCTCCCCAAACGGGATTGAAAAGAAATACTGTACTTGCTTTCATCTAATCCTGTCTTTTCTATGAACCGCTTTACGGTCATCAGGCATTGGTGTTTGTAGCAGGTGGATTGTACTGGGCTACAGGTCTTGCAGCAGTCGTTGACCATTAAACAATGTGCCTTAGAGGAATCTGCGGTGCGTAAATGGCTTTCCGGAATTCCGTGAAAGGAAAAGAGTAAATGGTCAAAATCCTCTTCCATAAAAGGCTTTGCATTTTCAACAAGCGCATCAATATAGCCTGCATCTTGATAAAAGGGTTGTAAAAAATTTGCCTTTAGCTGTGGGTAGATGCGGCCAATCTCTTCTCTGGTATGGACTACTGCCGTTTCGTAGCTGGACATAGCGTAATGCGGGTATAAGGGCATTACAAAAACTTCCTCAATGCCCTGTTGTTTTAGCCGCTCAATGGCTTCCCCTGTAGAAGGCTTTCCGTAGCGCATACCCAGCAGGATAGGTAGGTCTAAAATTTTCTGCAAGTTCTCTTGAAGCCGTTTGCTTTCAGTGATCAACGGGGAGCCCTCTTTTGTCCAAATCTTTTCATAAGCTTCAGCAGACTTTGCTGGCCGTCTCGGTAAAATAAACACGTTAAGAACAAGCCAACGGACAAGTGCCGAGCTGTTTAGAACACGTTCATCCCACAGAAACTGTTTTAAATAAGCCCGTACATCGGGTACACTTGTTGATGCAGGGGAACCCAAATTTAATAGCAATACAGCACGTTTTTCTTGCATAAGATAATGTGTGTAATACATAAACCCATTGCTGGCAACCTTCTTTACACTGTCTAAGGTAAATTGATGTTGTCATTGCTTCCACAGCCGGCTTTGTAAGGGTTTTTGGGAATAAAAAATTGACGTTTCTTCTTAAATTTACCACAATCGACTCAAACTTTAGGCAAACGATAAGCGAGCATGAAAGAAAAACACTTCCACCCTAGGCATAGCCCAATACCGAATATAAGGTTTAAGGGATGGATCATCTGGATTGTAGCGGCACTGTTCTATCTGTACGAATACTTAGTACGAGTCGCTCCAAGTGTGATGAAGAGTGAGTTAAGCGAATTCTACAATGTTAATGTAGGAGATCTATCAGCATCACTCGCTACTTATTACTATATATACGCACCTTTACAGTTGTTTGTGGGGGTTTTATTTGACCGTTATGGCGGAAAACGCCTGCTTGTCCCCGCAACCCTAATTGTCGCGCTCGGTTGTATCTTGCCGGCCTACATGGGTAATCATATAGCCGTTTTGACATTGGCCAGGTTCTTCATGGGCTTGGGCTCGGCGTTTGCATTTGTGGGCGTTATGTATTTAGTGACGGTGTGGCATCCATCGCGCCACGTGGCCTTCTTCTCCGGCTTGACGACTACTTTAGGTATGTTAGGCGCTATTATGGGAGGGGCAGTTTTAGCACCTTTTGTGGACAGCCTAGGGTGGCAAGATGCCTTTTTCTGGTCCGGCATTATCGGTCTAGGAGTGGCCTTGCTTTTGCTGATGACGATTCCCAAAACACCCTATTGGGAAGAGGAGAGAAGGGAGTACAATGTTGAGCATAAGTTTTTCCATAGCCTAAAAGTTGTCCTCAAGAACAGGCAAACCTGGTACATCGGCATCGTAGGTAGCTGCCTATATCTTTCCCTTTCCGTGTTTGGAGACCTGTGGGGGGTTCAGTACATTATGCATGTGTCTGATGTTCCTAAGTCTGTTGCAGCCAATGCTGTTGCTCTATTATATTGGGGATGGATGATTGGCGCACCTTTTGCGGGCTGGTTTTCAGATAAAGTGGGTAAGCGCAAGATGCCTATGTTTTGGGGATCGGTTATTTCTGCGATCCTTTTCTGGGGGCTCATTTTATTCCCTAGCCTGCCGATTGGTGTCCTTAAGGTGCTTCTCTTTTGCGCCGGTCTAGTTGCATCCACCCAGGTAGCGTGTTTTGTGGCTAACATTGAAGCCAACCCGGATTACGCCAAAGGAACAGCAATCGGTGTTACCAATATGATTGTAATGCTTTTGGGTGGGGTTTTTCAACCGGTTGTGGGCTACATCCTGCAAACAAAATCTCGTATGGATTTGAGTTTAGGCCCAATTAACTGCTTCTATAACACGGCTACTGATTTCCGAAGTGCCTTGATAGTGATCCCCGTTATGTTAGCGATTGCGGCCGTCGTGTGTCTCTTTATTAAAGAGCCAAAGCATCCAAAAGATCCTGTCGAATTGAAAGAAATTGAATAATAAAAAAAAGGGGGAGATATTTTTAGTATCTCCCCTTTTCATATTGTTGTTTATTTGTTTAAGAATTTGATGGCAAGCCTACTTCAGAAGGGTCATTGCTGCGGTTGTTCAAGTTTTCCGCATCATTTAGATATCTGATATTGATCGTGTAGATCATGTAATCTTCAATACCTAGAATATCCACTTCTCCTTGTTGCTTACCGAGCAGTGTCGTACTAGGCGCAGAAGAGAATTCGAAGACGACATATTTGCCATTTTTCAACTGTGCTTCCTTGCGATCTTGTTTATCCTTCAAGTGAATCGCAGCTAGAGCATTGTTGTTTTGATCATAAAAAACAAAAACACCCTTTTGTGTATACACATCTGTATATTCTAAAAGAGGTCCTTTTAAATATTTTTCAACCGGGATTTCGGTGATAACGCCTTTATCGTTCTCGATATGCATGAGAAGACAAATGTCTCTGCCGACGCATTCCTGCAGTTCGACTTTAGCCGTTAGCGGTTCATCTATGTTTGAGGTTATTGTTAGGGGGTGCATTGCTGCATTGAGGAGTCCCGTTAGGGCACAACCGACTACAATTAATATTGATAATAGTTTTGTTTTCATAGAATTAAATAATATATTAATTTAATATTAAATCAAGCATTAATTTTAATTAAAATAATTGTATGATATTATTTTATTGTATACGCTTAATTCATAATGCTTTAGGGAGAGGACGCTTTGTCTAAGAAAATTCCTCTGGGTATAATGTGTATGAATTGCAAATGCATGCTTGATTAAGTGAGCATGTTTGTGAGAAAATCGTTATCTTGTTTTAAAAAAATGGGTAAAGAAGCAAAAATCAAATGTGGTGTGGCTGGCGTAGGTTATCTAGGCAAGCAGCATGCTCGTATTTATAACGATTTGGAACAGTGTGAGCTGGTTGGAATTTGCGAAGTCGATGACGAAAAGGCGAATGAAATCTGTTCCCTCTACAATTGCCAACGCTTCGCCAGTATTAAAGAGCTGGGGAAAGCCTGTGATGCCGTCAGTGTCGTTGTGCCTACAGACAAGCATTGCGAAGTAGCGATGCCCTTACTGGAAGCCGGTTGCCATCTGTTAATTGAAAAGCCTTTATGTGTATCGCTAGAAGAAGCTAGTTGCATACTACAATTGGCCAAACGCAATAAATGTATGGTACAAGTAGGCCATATAGAGCACTACAACCCGGTAATGAACTTTCTGGAGGAATTTGTAAACGAGCCACGTTTTATAACGGCAGATCGCCTCGCACCGTTTAATCCAAGAGGAACAGAAGTAGGCGTAGTATTAGATTTGATGATCCATGACATTGGGGTGATCTTGCAGTTAGTGAACTCTCCTATTGCCAGAATTGAGTCCATCGGCGTGAATGTATTATCTCAGCATGAAGATATTGCCAATGCTCGTATTACGTTTCAAAACGGTTGTGTGGCTAATTTGAATACAAGTCGCGTGAGTTTAAAGAAGATCCGCGAAATTCGGGTATTCCAAGCGCACAAGTATTTGTCCTTAGATTTTATGAACCAAAAGGGTCATATTTTATATAAAGATAACGATAATTTGACGCGCGAAGATGTTCCCATTGAGCGCGGTGAAGCCTTGAAAATAGAGCTCGCAGCTTTTATTGATTGTGTTGAAAAAGGAACAGATCCTAAAGTCGGCGTGACATTAGGTACCTCTGCCCTCGAAGTAGCTATTGAAATAACACAACAAATACGTGAGCAAGATAACAAATTTGCATAGCGCTTTTAACGCACCCGTAGAGGGAAGTGTAGATCTACTGATTATTGCCGGAGAGCATTCCGGAGATGAGCACGCAGCCGCTATGGTGCGAAATTTGAGAGCGGCAAACCCGAGCTTAAACATTTACGCAATCGGAGGAGGAGAACTTAAAGCAGCCGGTGCTAAGCTATTGTTCGATCTTACCGAAGCCTCTGTTGTGGGATTCTTCGAAGTCTTAAAACATTATGGCTTCTTTAAACGAATATTCTCCGAAACGCTCAATTGGATTAGAGAACACAAACCCAAGGCGGTCTGTTTTGTAGATTATCCGGGATTTAATCTACGCCTAGCCAAAGCCCTCTATGAAGAAAAGCTGGCGCACAAAGCCGGTGGAGCTATTCGTCTATTGTACTACATTAGCCCACAGATATGGGCCTGGAAAGCAAAGAGACGATTTGCAATGGCAAAGTATTTGGACTCCCTGGCCGTCATTTTCCCTTTCGAAGTGGCTTGCTACAAGGATACTGATTTGGACGTTCAATTCGTTGGCCACCCTTTTATAGACAAGCACTTTCATAATAACATATTGTATGATAAAAACGGTCGCGTGCTGTTACTTCCCGGAAGCCGTAAAGCTGCCGTAAAGCGCATCTTTCCCCTCATGCTGGATGCATTCTTAAGGTTGAAAAGAACGATGCCGGACGAGAAAGCCGTTGTGCTCTACCCTACTCCCTTTTTACATAATATTTTAAAAGATATTTTAGAGACCGATTTTCCGACATTAGTAGACCAGGTATCCTTCCTTCGCAGTGATGAGATGGTGACTGCTAAAGCCGTTCTGATGAGTTCCGGAACTATTTCCCTACAATGTTCGATAGAAGGTGTGCCTGGCGTGGTGGTTTACAAAGCAAATTTATTTACCTACCTCTTAGGGCGTATGCTTATCAAGATCCCCTACCTTGGTATTGCCAACATCCTCTTAAATAAAGGAATGTACCCCGAGTACATACAAGGCAAGGCCACAACAAAAGCTCTTTCAACGGAACTGGAAAAGGCTATTAAAGATGCCAAAAATAATCTACGCGTAAAAGGCCTTTCAGATCAAATTAAAGAACTGTTAGCCTGCAAAAAAGCAAAATTCTCCGTGCATCAATGGGTTCTCGATCAGTTGAATAAAGTGTTTATTGGGTAAATTGGCCTTCGTTGAAAAATTTCTAAGGTAAGGTGGGGAAGTTAGCATAATTATATATTGCAATGAATTTAATTACAATATATGGTAATTGCCTACTTTAATTAATTTATATGGAAAATAATACAAGCAATATTGGAAGTCAGCCGACAAAGAAGCGAAAAGAAAGAGAAGATTTGGCCTATGATGTAAACGGGAAGCCCCTCTTTAAGAAGGTTAAGCCGGTAGCCGTACCCAAAGGGGATGCTTCCGTGTGTTTAGAAAAAAACAGAGGTCTGACAACCTTTAAGACGCTTGCAGACAGAGATCCTGATTGCTTAACAAACATACTAAACTACCTGACTTACGATGAAATATTGGAAATTCTGCGTAATCCCGTAAATAGCGATTTTTATAAGGCTGCCTTAGGTACATCGGTCATCAAACCCTACGAGGACGCTTTAGTAAACTGTAAATACGATTTTGCCAATAGAAAATGTGACCTCATTTCAAGCAAGCTAGGCACAGGTGAAAAGAATCTAAAATTATCGGACTTGTTCCATGGAATTGAATTTCCTGCTCTTAAAAATTATTACGGCTTAAAATATAATGAAAGTATTTATGGCAAGGTATTCTCTGAAATCAAAAAAATAAACCAGGCGCTTCCCAAGGAAAAGCAATCAACCGACAAAGAGTTAGGCATATTTGCTTATCTCTATACGCGTACGTTAAACAGCCTTTATTTGTTTTTGAATCCCACGGAGGACACCTTGACGAATTACGATGCAATACTTTCCGCCTATGTTCTCTATAACCTTTTATCTAATTCCTATGGCCATTGGTCAATGTTTGAAGGAGATGACCCTATTGAAGGGTTTGTTGTTCTAACAAAAGAACAGCAAAATTTATTGAAAAAGCTTGATTCTCGTTACGCAGAAAGCCTGGTTATTGAAGATCAAGAAGCCGTTATTGCAAACGATGGCACTACCGCCTTTTGCAATACTGTGAGTGAAGAGCGGTTAGCTACTTTAAGAGAAGCGTATAGTGAAAAATCCTATTTTCCTGAAGGCTCTATTGTCTATTGTTTTGGGAGTGAGATCTCCTGTGTAACACCTCCAGAAGATATCTTAGAGATTGTGATGCTTTTCCTTGAGCATGATTTAAAACAGGCCATCACATCCGATTCCTTAAAAAAGTTCTTTATGAATTGGAAAAATGGATTTGAAAATAGAGAACAATCGAGCAAGGCTCACGGGCTTCTGGAGTGTGTTATTAAAAATAGATGCAATGCAACGGATTTATTTTTGCTTGAATTTTGTCGCGCGTCTATCTGCTCGATCATGCCCCTTATGGAGGAGTATACAAAGCAAGAAATGGGCATGAACCTACAGGTAAAAGCGATGGCCAATATTGCGGAAAACATGGATTCGGATGTTATGAGCTATTTTGCTTATTACTGTACCCTTTTACAGAAAGAAGAAATCTATGACGTGCAAGTCCATTATAATAATGAACAACAACCTCCTAGTATTTTGGGTGGCATAAATAAATGTTTAGATTATTTCGCAGGCCCAGCTACGGATGAGCTACTGGTCGAGGTTTATCAGCCTATTGTGCCCAGGCAGACAGATGATTCATTAAAGGAAATGCTGCTCAATTATAATTTATTAAAAAAAGAGGTAAACCTTTACGGTTTATTACCCCTCAACCAGCAAGCCAAACTACACCAGTTATATTTTAATGAAACTTGGATAGAGGATGCCGATGACAATCTTTTTATAGTAGTGAGGAAAACGATCTTGCGTGATGTCGAAGATGGATATGCATTTTCTTTGGAAAATGTTCAAAGCCTTTTATATAGTCTACTCGCTTCAAAATACACTGAACAGGAATTACGCTATGCAGCTGTTGTTTTAAGGGATCTTCGCAGTTATAAAGAACTTGTAGCGTTGGGTTTATCACCATTCAAGCGTGATGATAAAGAAGAAAAGATCTCATTATTAATCAAGCTAATAGGAAGCCTCTGCGATGAGATTGCTATCAAGGTAGATGAGCTCAACAAACTAAAGCCACAGGGCACTTAAGCACAGTTTTTGGGCTATTCCTAGGCTGGTTCCTTACTCTTCAAATATAGCCATCAAATCAGCAACGGTCATATTCGAGCGCTCTTCAGCTAATATACTGCGGATGATTTTGCCCTGGCTAAGCACAATCGTACGTGAGCCAAAGGTGAGAGCCTGCTGCATGCTGTGGGTGATCATAAGCGTTGTCAGCGAATATTTTTCGATGAGCTTATCGGCTAAATTAAGAACTTTAGTGGATATCTTGGGATCCAGTGCGGCTGTGGGTTCGTCTAATAAAAGGATCTGGCTGGGTTGTAGCGTGGCCATGACGAGGCTGATCGCTTGACGTTGGCCGCCGGAGAGGAGCTCCATGGGGTCCTTCAATCGTTTTTCCAAGCCCATCTTCAGCTCAGATAGGCTTTCCTTAAAAAGCTCTCTCATGCTTTTTGTAATTGCGGGAAGAAAGTTACGTGGTTTGCCTCTGTTATAAGCCAGTGCCAGATTCTCTTCAATGGTGAGCTCCCCGCAAGTTCCCGCCAGTGGGTCTTGAAAGACGCGTGCGACACTTGCGGAACGCTGTTGAGTATCCCACTTGGTGACATTTTTTTTATCAATCTTAATGCTACCGGATTTGATCTTAACTTCGCCGGCAATCGCATTCATAAAAGTGGTTTTACCGCTCCCATTAGCCCCAATAACCGCGATGGCCTCATTGGGATTGACGGTGAGGGTGATCCCATTGAGGATCTTTTTCTGAATAGGGGTTCTCTCGTTTAACGTGACATGTATATCGTGAATTTCAAGCATGGGTGTACCTATTAAGATTTTCTTTTTTTAAGACCCGGGAGGATCATCGTTACAATGATAATGACGGCCGTTATGAGATTGAGGTCTGATGCCTTCATGCCAAACAGGTGTGTGTTTAACGCAAATGAAATTGCCAAGCGATATATTATGGAACCTACAAGACAGCTAACAAGCAGACCCGAGATGGAAAAATTTCTAAAAATCTTTTCCCCTAGGATAATTGCTACCAAGCCAACGACCAGTGTGCCTAATCCCATGGAAACATCTGCAAACCCTTGTAACTGTGCTAGCAGCCCACCCGCTAAGGCAACAAGACCATTACTGACAGCAAGAACAGTTTTGATACCAAAGCCTACACGCACTCCCATGGCTCTAGAAACCCGTGGGTTTTTACCAATGGCGCGTAGACCAAGCGCGTATTGCGTGTTCATTAAATAGATGATCGCAGCCTTGACGACTAAGACGATTATGAGCGTTATAATAATCGGGTTACTCGAATGCGTAAAAATGGTTTCATCGTTGAGTAAAGCGATGTTAGGGCGCCCCATGATGCGTATGTTAACGGAATAGAGAGCCGTCATTGTCAATATACCCGCCAGCAGCGGCATTATTTTGAAACGTGTGCTGAGAACGCCCGTTATCCACCCGGCGACTCCCCCGGCAATACCCGAAGCGATCAATGCTAGCCAAGGGTTATAACCATTTATAATGAGTATGGCAGAGACCGCTGCTCCCAGTGGCAGTGAGCCATCTACGGTAAGATCCCTAAAATCGATCACCCGAAACGTTAAATAAACCGCCAGGGCAACGATCCCATAAATAAGCCCGAGTTCTAATGCGCCAAAGAGTTGTAAGACATTCATGATAATTAGTTAACTTTGCCCAAGGACAACATCAGCGTTTTGAATAACCTCTTGTGGAAGTGTAAGATTGATTTTTTTAGCCGCATCCAGATTGATCCATATTTCGGCAGCATCAGGAAACTCAACCGGTATGCCGGCGGGATCGTTGCCATTAATAACTTTTAGAATCATTTTAGCGGTTTGGCGACCCAACTCGTATTGATTTGGACCATATGCTGCCAAAGCTCCACGCTCTACAACATCTACATCACTCACGAATACAGGTATACCTGCCTTGTTGCCCTCGCGTACAACAGAATCAAATGCAGACAACGCCGTATTGTCATTAGTGACAAAGAGTGCGTCTACCTTGCTTGTTAAAGCGGATGCTGCTAAACCTACCTCTGTTGTTAACATTGCCGGAGCTGTTTCGACAATTATACCATATTTTTTTGCAGATTCCTTAAAAATATTCACGAGTTCAACAGAATTTACTTCACTTGGATTATAAACAATACCAATAGACTTTAAATTTGGCAGCACTGTTTTGAAAAATTCAATCTGCGGCTCTGCAGGAATGAAGTTTGATACACCTGTGATGTTACGCCCCGGATTTTCAATCGATTTCACGAGCCCCGCTTTTAACGGATCGGTTACAGAACTAAATACAACAGGCACCTTGTTTCGAGAAGTAGCAGCAGCAGCGGCTTGGGCAGCTGTCGTGGGAATCGCTACAATGACATCCGGGCGCATGCCCGCAAACTTTTGAGCAATTTGGGATGAGATCAACGTCTGCCCCTGAGCCGATTCAAAAAAGAAACGATACTCAACACCCTCACGTTCCGCAAATTCACTCAACTCATCTACTATGCCCGCACGCGTAGCATCAAGCGCCGGGTGCTCCACAATTTGACTGATAGCAATCGTAACCTGTTTTTTTTGTTCATTTGTGTTACCAAAAAGAGAGACAGACAGCGTTAATAGGAAAGAAAAGAAAATGATATATTGTTTCATGATGGCTTGTTTTTTATTTTATCGAGAACAGTTCGGTAGCCCTTATAGTTTTCCTGATTAAGGAAGCGAGCGACACGGCCGATGGTGGCGATACTGACGCCGGTCTCATGATGTATGTCTCGATACGAAAGCTTGCCCTCCTCAAGTATCTGGGCAACCTGCCAACGCCCCTTCATAGCTTCTATTTCTGCAGGTGTGCAGAGATCGCGAAAAAATGCAAAACACTCCTCAACGGAATCAAGTTTGGTAATTGCTTTATAGAGATCTTTTTCAAGGTTTTTCATAACTGTAATAGAATACTACTGTAATAGTTTGTTATTACATTATCTCAGTGATTCACTGAAAAGTAAAGTATTATTTTTACTTTCTCTCAAAAAGGAATCTAACTGCCTAGGGCCAAAGTGGCTGTGGGTACAGGTTGGACTGAGAGAGCTTTTTGATTTCTGAGCATACCCAATGCTTATCTTCGGGGTAAGTCACCCCATACCAAGGATCTGTGCTTTTGAGAACGGATACCGAGGCTTGGCCCTTCTGTATAAGCTGGTCTACGAGAAATGGTAGGTAAAATTCGTCTTTTTCGGGATGCTCTGCTGTTTTCAGAAAATGAGTGAAGCCTTCTTGAAGAGCCTGGAATACTTTGCTTTGAAAGCCCCAACAGTTCATAGAGACCAATTCGTTGCCCGTGAGGGGGTGCTTTTTTTTATTTTCATCCGTATAAAGAATCGCGCCTGTTGCAATGGATTCTATGTGCGTGAGCTCTTTTACAGACAAGAGATTACTCTCTTCTGATATCTGGCAAAGGCCACGGGAGACGTAACCATTTTTTGAAAGCGTATTTTTTAGCGGGTAACCAACCATGGCATAATCGGTGTGGTTGGCCTTGAGAAACGTTGCCAATAGTTGGAAAGCTTGAGGGCCGTAATAGTCGTCAGCATTAATAACAGCAAAGGAGCCTTGCACCTTATCCTTTGCTACCAAAAGTGCGTGGCCTGTCCCCCATGGTTTAGTACGATCAACAGGGACGCTAAGCCCCTCTGGCATACAAGAATGAAGCTCTTGATGCGCAAATTGAACCGTAAGTGCTTTAGGGAGCCTAGGGAGCACTTTTGTTTTAAAAAGGTCTTCCGTTTCCTTACGAATAACAAATACAACATGGTTAAAACCAGCCTTGTAGGCATCATAGAGCGAGTATTCGAGGATCGTTTCGCCGCAAGAGCCGATGGCATCTAATTGTTTTAAACCACCGTAACGACTTCCAACACCGGCGGCCATGATGACGAGCGTTAATTCCATGTAAGCCTATAAAAAAGAAATTTTAAGCAAATCTCAATCTAAATGCAAAAACGAAGCGGCCACAGTATAGTACAATACTGTCGATATGGGAGAACCCAAAATGCAAGAACCTCTTTCTTGATCAAAAAAGGGGTTCTTCTAAAAAAGCAGTTTTAAGTACTTTAAAAATTACCGTTAACTAAAAAATCCTCTAGTGTCTCGGCCGTCTTTTGGAGATGATTTTTTATGCTCTCTTGCGTTACTTCCTGGATAATTGGAAGATTCGTTTGCTCTATAGGTTTTATTTCTGGGATACAGGGCTGGTTTACCGATTTCAAAGTGGCGGTTCAGCGTGTGTTGAAAAGAATGAAAAATTGATCCGGCTGATGAGGATTTACAGAGGTTTATTGTTATAAATTTGGTGTAAGACAAGAAAGTAACGTTTGTTAGATTATCTTATATCTAAACCATGAAATGAGCCGCGTAACAGATTCATACTTGATTTGCTTGATTTTAGAGATTATCTTATTCCCGTTATGAACAAGATCCCAAAGGACATTAACCCCTTAAATCAACAGACATTTAATTCTCAAATAATTGTTAATAAAGAGAATGCACTTAAGGATAAAAGAGACATTCAGCATAAAAAGGGAGGAAAAAAGAAATCGTTAGATTTTAAAGAGCTTAACGAAGGCAAAAAATTATTTGAATTCAAAATCGAAAAAGAAATTAAAATTATTTCTAAAGAGGAGTTTGATAAAAAAATGACGCCGTGGGAGAAGGTTTGCAAAAATGAGCCCAAATTAGCCAATTATATCCGCAAAGAAAGAAAACAGATGATTCCGATGGAAGACTTGTCGGATGAGAATATGCAGACCCAAGCAATAGGGCTTCATCGGAATCGAATGGAGACTTCTGAAAAGCAACGTAAGATAAGGCGAATAGAGCGAATAGCATTAAAACAGAATAAAATCGTGAAAGATGGAAAAATTACCTATAAAAAGCCACCTGGAGATGTTCTGGATGACTTGCGTAAAGAAGGGAAAATTCCTGATTTTTGGGATAATTAGGGGCAACACTTAATGATTTCTGCAACCTTTTCCAATACCGTATCGGGCCCTAGGCGGGCCAGGTTACCATTTTCTGCGGTCAGTATGTGGTGATTCGGGTTATTCAAGGGATAGGGGCCGTATTGTTTGGGCGAAGTTGGGCCAAAGAGGGTCAAAACAGTTTTTCCCATAGCAGCAGCGAGGTGCATTGGGCCGCTATCATTACAGATCACTAAGGCCGATTGGTTAATCAGGGGGATGATATCAAGGAGATCTGTTTTACCGATCCAGTTAAGAAAATGGGGTTTGGGCCAGTTTGGATCGGCAGGGATTTTTTTTTGTCCTAGCCAGATAATGTGTTGATTGGGGCAGTTTTCCAGCAAGAGTCTCGTTAATTCAGAGAAATAAGGCCATTCCTTTTCTGCGCGGCGGCTATCTGGAAAGATGAGGATGGGGTTTTTAATCTCTAAATCCGGCTGATGTGGTTTGGGTAAATCTAGTTTAGAAAAAGAAAGGGAGGCAGAGAGCTCGGGCTTGAGATCCAGTTTTTGCAGGAAGCCTAAAAGAATATCAACCGCATGGGCTGGCTGTTGAGTCGGCAATAGAACTCGTTCAGTCGATGCAAAACGAGCAAATTCACGCGCGTCGGAGCGCACAAGCTTACGTTTTCCTTTAGCAAAAAAGGTTAGTAAACCGCTACGCGCCAAGCCTTGCAGGTCGAGCACGTAATCGAAGGGGTTTTTTCGAATTTGTTTTATAAGAGAAATAAAGGCGAATAAACCACCCTTGCGTTCGAAAACGAGCGTTTTGTCTACCGTATCGCAGGCGTCAACAAAATCAGCAAAACAATCTCGAGCGACCCACGTGACATGTGCATCATTTCCTAACTGGTTTCTCAGGCTTTGGATAACCTGTAGCCCGTGGATAATATCTCCAAGAGATGATGGTTTGATGACTAAAACGCGTATCATTTAACGACAATAATGCTTCCAAAAAAGATAGTTCCCTTTTATACTCCTTTCAACTAAAATTGATAGTGGTGAAGTATATAATAGTATTTCTTGGTAGTTTACTGGCCTACTTGCCTCGATTTGTAGCGCATGCATTAGCGGGAATAATCGGGTGGTTGCTCTATACTATTCCAGGTAGCCGTAAACGCTTGGTTCTATCTAACTTGCATCACGCGTTCCCGGAAAAGAAAAGCTCTTGGCGGCGTAAAATAGCTAGAAGAAGCTGCCAATCTGTTGTAGAGCTTGGGATGTTTTTGCTCGCGTCCCCCTACTTCAGTAAGAAAAGAATGCGAGAGAGCTTTAGCCTCGCAGATCGTTTCTATACTACATTCAGGGATATAGCAGAGCGTAAAAAACCGATTGTTGTGGTTATCCCCCACTTTACACACGCAGATGCTATATCGATGATCCCCTGTTTGACCGATGCTGCCATACCAGAGACGGGTACTATTTATCGCCCCTTGAAAAATGCGGCAATAGAACAATGGGTTCGAGAGACGCGCTCGAAATTCGGCGTTAAGATGTTGTCCCGAAAAGAAGGGTTTTCGGAAGCCATAGAGATCCTGCGTAGCGGTGGTGCTGTGGCAGTATTATTTGATCAAAATGCCGGCTATCAAGGTATATTGACAACTTTTATGGGCCGGTTAGCATCTTCAACAGAGCTGCCAGGGCTATTGGCTAAAAAATTCAATGCTGATGTTTACGCAGCTTATACCAATAGAAAAGGCTTTTGGCAGGCAGAGATTGATATTGAGAAAATTGACTGTGATTCCAGTGAGTCTCACAACGTTGTTTTTGCGGCCGGCAAGTGGTTAGAGGAGAAATTGAGAAGCTCTGAAGTAAATTGTGGAGATTGGCTATGGCTACATAATCGCTGGGGAACACAAAATGAGTGGAGTAAGCGCTTTGGGATAAAGATAAAACGCAATGCGCTGGAGGAGACAAAGGCCTTTTATAACCAAACAGAACTCCCCCGAACCACACGCTTTTGGTTCCGGATGCCAAATTGGTTAGGTGACGTGCTCATGGCAATTCCGTTAATAAGAGCGGTGCGCAAGAGCAGGCCGGACGCAGAAATAACCCTTATAGCAAAAGATGCCTTTATGCCTTTCCTAAAGCGGCTTGGGATTGCTGAAAACTATATTTCTTTACCAAATAAGAATAATTACTGGCGCTCCTTCTGGCAGTTAAGGAATCAATATCCTGATACCTACTTCTTATTTACAAATTCCTTTCGCGGCGATATGGAAGCCTTTTTAACGCGTTGCCCTCAACGTTTCGGGATGCTGCGTGCTAAAAAGCTCAGACCTTTATTAACCCATACCTGGAAAATACCCAAGGGGTTAGACGAAACAATGGAGCACCAGACAGATGTGTGGCGGCAGTGCTTTGATTACTTTGGTTTTGATGAAAAGTTAGAATTATCCCCACTGCAACTATCCTTGGAAGACATCCCTGATATAATACCCTTGGATAGCGGAAGAGAGAATATAGGCCTCATCTGTGGAACGGAAAACAATCCCTCAAAGCGTTGGCCAGTAGAGTATTGGCGTTCCTTAATACACAAATTAATCGAGCATAACCCAAGTGTCCGAATATTTCTTTTTGGAACGATACGAGACGCTATCATCACAAAAGATGTAGCAACCGGTTTTCCCACCCATAACGTAAAGGACTTGGCAGGCGAGACTAACATGCTCCAGTTTGCCAAGTATATGCAAGCCTGCGAAGTAGTTGTGTGTAACGATACTGGCGGAATGCATATAGCAAACGCTTTAGGTGTACCTGTGATAGCGATTTTTGGCCCGACTAATCCCCTGCGGACAGGTCCCGTTTTTAATGCACCGAAAATAATTTTGCAGCCCTATCACTGCCCTCTAAGTGGTGGAATGCCGATCCATTATGTAACATGCGAACGTGTGTTTCATTCCACTTTATCACTTTTAGAAAAGCTTGCTTCCATAGAATGAAAAAATTATTTCCTTACTTAGTTTATCTCAAAGATGTGAAAATGGCGTTTATATTGGCCATTTTAGCTGGCATTTTTTATGGCGCGTCTACCGGCTTAGGCATACCGGTTTTGATTCGTTACCTTTACCCAAAAATATTTAGCAACGAAGCGATCAGCGTAATGACGTTGACTTTGATTTGCACCCTGCCGGTTATCGTCAGCGCTTTCAGAGCCGGTGGGAATTTCTTAAACAGCTATTATTTATCGTATTGCGGGCAATACATCCTACAGCAGTTGAGGATAAAGGTATTCGCAAAGATACAAAATTTACCGATTGCGTTTTTCCATAAAAGACAGCCGGGAGATTTGATATCACGTGTTTCTAATGATACAACCATCCTGCAACAGACGATTATTAACGCCTCACAAGAGATCCTAAAGCAACCCATTACACTGTTGGGAGCGGTCAGCTATATCGTATACATGTGTTTTCAACAGTCTGATGTCGTCTTTTTGATTATTTTTATATTAGCGATTCCCCTTTGCATTGTACCGATCCGTTACATAGGAATAAAAATGCGCAATAAAGCGCGAGCCATGCAAGAACAGACAAGTGAGTTGACTCACCGACTGGCTCAAAACCTAAGTGCGGTAAAAGAAATAAGATCCTTTTGTTTAGAGGAATACGAGCTCAGCCGTTACGAAGCCGTATGCCATGTATTAAGAGAACGCTTTCTTAAAGTTGTAAAGTACACTTCAATTTTATCTCCCTCCATTGAAGTGATCGCTTCCTTTGGAGTAGCCATGGCCTTTTGGTATTCCTACAAAAGCAAGATCGAGCCGGATGTTTTTATATCCATTGTGGGCGCTTTATATTTAAGCTATGAACCCATCAAGAAACTTGGTCGGTTAAATAGCGAGATGCAGCAAGGTCTAGCCAGCTTGGAGCGTCTAGAAAATATTTTAGAAGAACCGATTACGATTCATGACCCTGCCGTCCCCCACCCTGTGGGCAAACTGGAGGGCAATATTCAATTTAAGAATGTCTCTTTTGCCTATGAGATGGCACCTGTGTTGCGAGACGTTACAGTGCATTTAACGGCTAAAAAGACCTATGCCCTTGTCGGCCCCAGTGGCGCGGGTAAGACGACTTTTGCCCATCTCATTCCCCGCTTTTACGATTTAGCGGAAGGAAATGGCTCCATTACAATTGATGGTATAAATATAAAAGACATGCGGTTAAAAGACTTAAGGCAAAATATCGCCTTGGTTTCTCAAGATCCTGTTTTATTTAACGATACGATTTATAACAACATTCTGGTAGGTAAACCAAGCGCCTCTCATGAGGAATTGATGACTGCGGCTAAACGAGCCTTTGCGCACCATTTCATCCTAGAGCTAGAGAATGGTTATGATACCCTGGTAGGCGAAAACGGCTCGATGCTTTCCGGAGGCCAGAAACAACGCATTGCTCTCGCGCGTGCCTTTTTGAAGGATGCTCCAATATTGATACTCGATGAAGCGACATCTGCCTTGGATGCCAACAGCGAGCAACTCATCCAACAGGCTTTAGAGGAACTCTTTAAAGGGAAAACCGTTATCATTATTGCCCATCGATTTAGCACGATCAAGCACGCTGACCGCATCTTTGTCTTTAAAAGTGGTGAGATTATAGAAGAAGGCACGCATGACTTACTATGCGAAGGGAAAGGCCTTTACGAAGAACTATACGCAAAACAATCTTGATCTGATGAATCATAAAATTAAATTAAATTTCGTCAATTTTGATGGCGGTTTCGAAAAATGCCCCTTGGAGGAAAATCGCTTTTATCAGATCCTTAATAAGTTTTTTAATATAGAGATCTCAAATTCGCCGGATTTTATTATTTATTTAGGGAGCAATAATAAGCGCTACCTGGATTATAATTGCACGCGTATCGTCTTTGAAAATGAGTACGAGGAACCAAATTTTGCTCTCTGCGATTATGCCATGACCTTTTCATATTTAGATGATCCTCGGCACTTACGCCTCCCCTACTATTTTTATTTTACAGACGGTTCCGATCTCATCAAAAACGAAAAGCCGGAGAAAATTTTAGCCGAAAAGAAAAAATTCTGTAACTTTGTGTTTTCAAACAGTTCTAGGCGCGCCCAGTTTAGAGTAACTTTTTTGAAAGAACTCCTACAAAAAAAGCATGTAGACTGTGGCGGAAAGATCTTGAATAACATGGATAAGTTAGTAGAGGATAAAGTAGCTTTTTGCAAAGACTATAAGTTTACAATAGCCATGGAAAATAAATCCAGAGTGGGCTACACGACAGAAAAAATTCTCCACGCCATGCAAGCCAGAAGTATCCCTATTTATTGGGGAAACCTCGCAATCAATGATGAATTTAATCCTAAGAGTTTTATAAACGTACAAAAATTCGCCAACACGGATGCTGCTATCGCCCATATACTAGATGTCGACCGGCATGATGACCTTTATTTAGAATATGCTAAGGAGCCCTATTTTTATAATAACGAACCCAATGAGTATTTATCCGCAGAGCGTGTAGCCTCCTTTTTTGATCGTGTATTTACTTACCCTGCTAAAAAGCGTTTATTTTTCCCGATCAGAAAAGTTTGGGACAAGGTCTTATAAATGCAAAATTTTGATAAATGGGGTGAGGATGCTCCTTTGATTACACCTGAGCTGTTAGCCTCTTGGATCATTCGCAATGATGATGATCTTTTAGTCATTAACAAGCCTGGCTGGGTGGTTTGCCATCCTTCAAAAAATGGCCCTTGGTCTAGCCTGGTAGGTGCTTGCCGGGAATATGTCGGGCTGGAAAGGCTTCATCTCGTTAGCCGCTTAGACCGAGAAACCAGTGGGCTTGTTATCCTCGCCAAACACAAGGAAATGGCGAGCATCCTGCAATCAGCCGTCGAGCATCGCAAGGTTCATAAACTATATTACACCATTCTAAAAGGTAAACTCGAAGCACCTGTTGATGTAGACCAACCCCTAGCAAAAGACATAAACAGTCCTGTTTACGTGAAGCAAATTGTGCGAGAAGACCCAACTGCCCAATCTGCCAAAACTCGTTTTGAGCCCATTTCTTCAAACAACGACTACACATTCGCCAAAGTCATACCCACAACAGGTCGTAAACACCAGATTCGCACCCACGCTTTATGGTTAGGACATTACGTAATTGGTGACAAACTTTACGGACCTGACGAAACCCTTTATTTAGAATTCATTGAAAAGGGCTGGACGCCTCGCCTTGAAAATCAGCTTCCCCTGAAACGCCAAGCTCTTCATTCGGCTGAAATGTTATTTGAGGCCGAAAGTTTTAAGGAGACTTTCTCTGCGCCTCTAGCAGAGGATATGATCCAGTTTTGCAAACAGCATCAATTAGCCTAATCATCATCCACCGAACAGTGCAGTAATCGATTTTCATGGCACTTATTACTTAGCTATTTTTATTAAACTCTTTTGAGAATCAAAATCTTTTGTTAGAGAAATTTGTTCGTTAATTTTATTTATCATAAAATCAGCGCAAGGTTTAATTAATGCATTGATATCATCCCAATATTCATTTTCTTCTCCGATGCAAATCCTTTTGGCACGCTTCATAACAGGCTGATACACATCCGGCAACAGGTTCATTACCCAATCTGCAGCTGCAGGTTTAGATTGAATAGTATTCGTTTCTACAGTATTCCAAATTCGAGCATACGTTAATAGGGCGTTTCTGGTATCATGATCAAGATTATCCATGAGACCTTTCAACTCATGTACCAGCGCCATCATAAAATCTCGATGTGGCACATTACATAGCAATTGATCTGGATCTAATCCGCATAATGTTTTACTCGCTAATAAAACTTGTGTGATAAGCAAGGCAAGATCTGGCATTTCTTTGGTAGGCCAAGGCTCAATATTGCCGCCCTCAAATTCTTTAAGAAGCCAATCACCATATTGAAAATCAAAACAAGGAGGATAGCGCCAAGGATTAACCGATGATTTCACAACAATTGTCATCTCAATCGGCAATCTTGAACTTTTCATGTAGATACCTGAAATTTGCAGAAGATTAGTTACTAATTTGGTTTTCTCCTCATACGTTGTTGCACGTTCAGAAACAATCAACAGGTCAAGATCACTATACTTTTGTAATCCACCATTAATCGATGATCCGTAGAGATAAACTCCCAAAAGATCTGGCCCTAAAACCATTTTTAATAGGCTCAGGCAGTCTTTTATTTGTTTCTGTGTATCTTGACGGGAATAAGTTGCCATAAATACCCCTTCACTTAAAGTAATGCACTATACAACTTATTTAACTTCATTTTCAGCCCCTTTCATTTTCAAATTTCATCATCTTCCATCGGGCGACCCAGGTTTTGCAATTTTTTTCGCTGAGCCTCATCTGCCTTGACGTAGGCGTACTCAGCATCTGCTCCTAAATAGATAAACGCAAACAGCGCGGCGAGTAACCAGTTGAATAATGAGAAAATGGCTATAAAAATGCCAACTAACGCCAATATTTTACCAACGACAACGGCTATGTAGGTAGCTTTGAGGTAAGGCATCTTAAGCGCCATGAGGGCTCTCAAAATGCGGCCTCCGTCCATAGGAAAGACGGGCAAAAGGTTAAAAGTACCCATAAGGAGGTTTATGATCATTAAGAAATACATAGTTCCTTTGAACGAAACAAGGTTGCTTGAGGCGAAAGATTCTTTACTTGGCCATCCCACGAAAAAGTAAATGATTGCAAAAATAACGATATTAACAAGTGGTCCGGCAAGGGTGATAAATAATTCCTTTTTGGGTGCGCGCGGGATGCGTTGGAATTGAGCCATTCCTCCAATGGGAAGAAGTATTATGCGAGGCACAATTATTTTATAATGTTTAGCAACAAAGCAATGCCCGAATTCGTGTAACAAGACGCATGAGAATAACAGTAAAATCATCTCTATATACAGCAATGATCCCAGTAGCCCATCGTTTGAGAATCCAACCCATGCAAAAAGCAAAAGCAATAAAATGAAGGTAAAGTGTAGTTCTACCTGTATGCCGAATAGTTTAAATACCTTTATAGACCAGAAATTTTGCATGCGTTTTTAGTCCTCACTTGTCGGAGTAGCCTTTGGGGTTGTTTTTGTGCCAGCGCCATGCTGTTTCTATAATTTTCCCAATATCGTTGAATTTTACAACCCAATTCAGTTCCTTTTCGGCTTTCGAAGCGTCCGCGTACAATACAGGTGGGTCTCCCGCGCGGCGTTCGACTTCTTGTGTGGGTACTTTTTTGCCGGATACAGATTCAACCGCGTCTATAATCTCTTTTACCGATGTCGGCTGTCCTGTGCCCAGGTTATAACAAAGCGCGGTGCCTGGTTCTTGTAGTTTATCAAAAGTTGCTATATGAGCTCTTGAGAGATCATCAACATGTATGTAGTCACGCAGGCAAGTACCGTCCGGGGTATCGTAATCTGTCCCGTAGACGTTTAACAAAGGCCGCTGGCCAAGAGCGGTTTGAATCGCTAATGGGATTAAATGAGATTCCGGTTTATGGTCTTCCCCGATACTTCCATCTTCTGCGGCACCGGCAGCATTAAAATAACGTAGTGCGGCAAAACTAAGGCCTTCTGCTTGTGCCAAGGCTTTTAATATATTTTCGACATCGAGCTTCGTTTGGCCATAGGGGTTGATTGGCTTTTGCGGTTCGTCTTCTGTGATCGGTAATTTATGGGGAACACCATACGTCGCGCAGGTAGATGAAAATACCATTTTTTTAACATCGGTGGCCAACATAGCTTGCAGCAGTTTAAAGGTACCAACTACATTATTAGAATAGTATTTCATCGGGTCTGTTACGGATTCTCCCACATAGGCGTAGGCCGCAAAGTGCATCACCATTTCAATTTTTTCCTCTTTGAGAATCTTTCGGATATACATTTCATCCGAGATGTCGGTCTCATAAAATGGGATATGTTTTGCGAGCGATTGCTTGTGCCCGTAAACAAGATTGTCTACCACAATAGGTTCGTGGCCGTGCTTTTCTAACTGCCTTACGCAATGGCTTCCTATGTAGCCTGCCCCACCAACAACTAATACTTTCATTGCCTCCATTTTCAGCATTTTATATGTTTTGCCAAGTTAATTAAAACATTACAATGTAAGGTATGAGTGAGTTGATTGATACGCATTGCCATCTAGAGCCTTTTGTGACGAAGGGTACATTGTCGACCGTCCTTACCCAAGCAGACTTCACAAGCGTAAAACGCATGATCGCTGTAGGAACAGATCCCGAGGACTGGCCGGTTTACCAAAAGTTGGCGAGTGAATATCCTGATAAAATTTACTATTCCATTGGCCTGCACCCCTGCTACGTAAAAGAAAACTATGTTGATGCCATCGAACAGATTGCGCATTATGTTGAATCTTCTCCTCGCCCGGTTGCGATTGGGGAAATTGGGCTGGACTACTTTCACCTGCCTCAAGATCAGGAACAGATCAAACAAACCATTACTCATCAAAAGCAATCCTTTCGCCTACAGCTTGAACTTGCTAGCAAGTATAACCTACCCGTAATTATTCATTCCAGAAAGGCTTTTAAAGATTGTGTAGATCTGATCGATGCCTCTCCGGTAGATTGGAAGCAGGTTGTTTTTCATTGTTTTCCAGACGGACCCGAGGAAGTGAAAATCCTCAATGAACGGGGCGGCCGAGCATCCTTTACAGGTATCATCACATACAAGAAGTCTGAAAATATCAGGCAAGCTGCCCTTCAACAGGGCTTAGACTTGCTCATGTTGGAAACGGATGCGCCTTACCTCTCGCCGGAACCCTGCCGTGGCAAGCCAAACGAGCCAGCTTATCTACAGCACACAGCACAATTCTGCGCAAAATTATTTAAAATCTCGCTAGAAGAATTGGCTGAAGCTACAACACGTAATGCCGTTGAGTTCTTTAGCCTGTAGTTAGACTACAAATACTACTCTTCTATAGCGATAACATCCGGCTCAAACGATATCGTTAGGTTATATTGTTGCCCAGGACGCATGATCAACGGATGCTCTCTTACCAAGGTCTGTATATAATGGATTTTACCATAATAACTGCAGAAAGTAGGATCCTCGCTCACGATTTCTGTATCTACCCAAGTAGCATGAAAATCATCCTTGATGACTTCAGCGCGTAGGCTATCAGGCCCCAAGGTGAAAGAGCTAGCGTTCCTATATTGACTATGAGGAAGCCCCAAAGCAATCTGGTATCGCATTTTGTCTAACTGTACCTGGTTCTTTACCGTAAAGGTAAATTCGCCTGTTATCTTTTTGCCGGAAAACGTCCAATTTACCTTACAGGAACCAAGATCAGGGATGATCTTTTCATCCTTGGTAATCAACTCAGGTTGATCATATCGGAAATAGAAAGACTTACGTAGGCCTAGTCCCGTTGTGCAATTTTTACCGTAAAATGAAGGGATGATGACATGTTCGCCAAAAGTAAGCTCAGGCAAGAGGACAGGCATATACTTATTTGCCGGCCAATCAAATACACCCGGGCAGTGAGGAAATGCTAAAGAATCAGAGGTACGATTTGATCCAGAGCTGATAAGCGGTATTTGAAGATTCAAACCACTTTCGCCATCTTGGTAGATAAACATCCCCTGCTCCTTCTTGTGTGACTTGTCAAACATGACAAATCGACCAATTGTTTTGGAAGGAATTGGCGGAACAGCCATAGAACCACCTACCGAACGTGCTAAACGTGACCATTGGCAAAGATATCTTGCCGCATCTAAATTAGCCATACGAGTCGTATGGCGAGGAATTGTTGTCCTCTCCTCATCACGGATGACGAGGTAGCCGTGTTCTTGGTCCAGATAAGTTACAAAGAAAAATTGGAACAAGCGCCTAAGCGTGTCCATATAAATTGCCTTCTTATCCTCACCGATCCACTCATCGCGCATCGCTTGGAGAATCATACTGATGCAGTGCATTTGTCCATAAGCACCTACGCCACGGCCGACACACCAGCCAAGACCGTCCTTACGAGTAATATCGGGCAACATACGCAAATATTTTTCAGCATAGGTACGTAAGCTCGGCAGCTTACGATCTTTCAAATGAACATTTGAATGTAATTGTAACGCTTGTCTAATGAATACAAAGGACATAATGCCGTACAAATCAAACGCTCCACCAAAACCTTCCGGATGGTCATCACAAAAACCACCGGCGCTGTTACTGTTAATGCGCTCGATAAAACGGTCGATTAACTTACCCGTCTCATCCTTTTTAGAAAGACCCATGCTAAAGCGCGTTACGGCTTTTGCTATATTAAAGGCTTGTTCGTGGTTAGTGTAATCAGAACGCTCAAGCAAAAGCTTGTCCAGCTGTTCGTGTGTTTGTTCTACCAACCTTTCCCAAACAAGGTTTCTGTCCTTAGAGGGACCAAAAGAGAGTAAACCCAAGGCACTATAAGCGATCCCATTTTCGTTCTCGATATCAGTGAAAGCTTGTGCCGTTATGCAACGAGCGGAAAGATCAATAAGATCTATGCCATTGAGCTCCGTTTCGCCGGTAGCTCTATGGTATTCACCAATGGCAAGAGCGGCATGGCCGGGTTCATCCACACGGCTATTTTCTTCACCGACGGGGAGGACGGTACCATCCTCTTGTATTGATTCCAGGTTATGACCCAATATTGAGCGGGCCATGTCGAGGCACTGATCTGCAAAATTCTGCATGTAGTTTTAGATAAATTTGTTCTTTACTGCTTTAGGCTAAATGATTTTCAAGGAAAATAGGTAAAAGTCAACCAGTAATCATGTATTTCTTTTAGTTTTCACGGAAATAGGCATGTCACCTCAATCATCCTTCCGCAATAGCCAGCTTATTAACGCAATTACTACAATGAAACTTTGCAATAAGATAAACAGGCGTTTTAACTCATAAAGATCCAGGTAAACGGCCCCATATCGTACGTAATCTGAAAACGCAGCCAATAACCCCGCTATTACACCGGTAACTTCATAAGCAAGAACTTCTTTGCCGAGCTTCATCATATTTCGATTATTTAGCTGTGCTTTTATGCTGGGGAACGGCTTAAATTCTTTTGCGGCCTTCAGTACTGTTTCTAATTCATTTTTTTCACCGTTATCTAATGATTTAACATTTTTTTTCTCTGTTAATTTTTTGAACAAAGAAATTCTGCCTTCGTAGCGTTTGACGTGAAATGCTTTAAATAAGGTAAAACGTTCACTATTAAGAATCTCCTTTTTCCAGCGTTTCGTGTTAAGTAACTCATTCTGGTAATGGAGCGTTAGTAGAGGAAAGAGGGCTTGTAATAGCAACATCATGCTAAAGACACTGCAATTACCTACGGTTTGATGATCTTCTATTAAATGATCAATATATTCTAGATTAAACAGGTTTTCTATTTCTTGATCTTTATTTACAAGTATACCGTTATTCTCTAATGGCAATTTCTTAAAATCCTCTTTGCTCATTTCACACAACATGATTCCCCATTTTGGAAGAATGCCCAAGAAATGCTTTGTCTGAAACCCTCTATGGCCGCCATCGCAAACAAGAGCCCAATAGCGATCATTTTCTAAGTCTTTAATAAACAGATAGCCCCGCACGTGACTTGCATCACCAGCATCTTGACGTTCAAAATAAGTACACATGCTGATATTTTTACCATTGCCTAATTGCACTTCATAAAATGCACCGTTATTTTTAAATAACACTAACACTGCCTTAGTGACGAGGTAATCCTCGCTGTTTTTGCCTGATTTTTTAGCAATCTCTTCTATATAGCCTTCAAGTGATGATGCTAATCTCTCGCTTCCTTCACTCAAACCCTCTGCTTCCGAAATATCCAACACTAAGCCTAAATGGTGGACCAGATCATAGTTGCACAGTTTCCGTTCTAAATATTCAACAAGCTGAGGATATACCTGGAAAATTTTTTTCCAATTCTTTACAAAATTCTTGTTATTATAATTTTCAATAATAATTTTCTCGTCCAACCAGATTAAAACCCATGAGAAAAAATCTTCTTTATCACCTTTAAGATTGGAATTAAGGGCTGTAATGATCCAATCGCTGTCATTTTTGGCATAAGAGTCCCAACAGTTCCTGTATAACCAAATAAACATATCTGGAGCTAAACACTTGGCTGCGTAGCGTACAAAATTTTTTACATCACTCCTTTTAAAGAGGGATTTACGATCGTAATATCCTCGTTCAACGCCCTTATTTATTACGGCATCCAAAAAGCTATAACACTTGCGATACCCTATGGAAAGGCGGATGAGCTTATGAGGAAATGGTTCATTAAACAAATTGCACGTTGTGTTGAAGTTGATTACAGGAAATTGTACAAAATCTTCCCCAGACAGATTGCCATAGATGTTGTCCGTTAATCGCGGTAATTCAATAATGAGGCGTGTCGCTAGATTCTCCTGTTTAAGAATCGGTTTAAACTTCCTGTTTTCAAACGTTTTCTCTAACCAGCAGTATACGAGCAGTCTGCCCAAAGGGGCGCTATAATCAGGTTTAAGTATACTGAATGCGTATTTTAGAAATTCTTCCGCAGTGTAATCTTCAATGCAGTCGCTCGATTCGTACCAGTCATTCAGGTGTTTTTTTCCAATCCATCGACAAGTTTCGCTATCTATATAGTTTTCACATACATCGATAACCCAGTCTTTGATCCTTTTATCATTAAAAGAAATTTTTTCTTTCCCTTCATCCTTCTTCGGATAGGTTAATTTTACGCGATTATCTGAGAAATCTATCGAAACGGTAACGGAATACTTGCCGAAATAAGTATAAGTTTTTTTTTCGTTAATTTCGGTTATTTTAAACCAATCTTCCGTATTATAATCTCTATAACTTATCATTTTCTTTCCTGGATGCTGGAAAATGTTTATCATAAATCGAGCCAGGGCTCGAGGAAATATTTACTAAAGCATGACCGGCTTTTTCGTAAGACAGATCCCTCACTGCTATCCCGTTATTTATTCCAAGCATTGACTTCACCAAGCTAATCTTTTCACCAAAAACAATCTTGCCATTCCACGTAGGTAAGCAATAATATAATCTTCATGACATTGGCGGCTTATTTACCTGTTTTAATTCAAATTTTATTGGCGGTAGCGTTTGCCATTATCATATTGGGAGCAAGTTATGTCTTTGGGCAACGCGCTTTGCATAATAAATTCAAGGATTCAGCTTATGAGTGTGGTATCCCTAGCCCTAGCCAAGCGCATCCCAAATTCGCGATCAAGTTTTATGTGATCGCTATGCTGTTTATCCTGTTCGATATCGAAGTCGTCTTCATTATCCCTTGGGTGATGGTCTATCGTGAGTTTTTGGCAGCTTCTATTCCCATACTATTGCCGATGCTCTTTTTCTTCCTCCTCCTCTTGGCAGGTTTTGTTTACGAAATGAAAAAAAATGCCTTGAAATGGGAATCCTAGGCGTTTTCTCATTCCTCCCTCCCCTGTTTTAATAATACATGTAAATGCGTTTAGACCGCTTTATAGCCCGTTCCAGAATTATAGATATCCAGAGCAGTAGCCTTGAGGGCGCTTTGTCGGAATTGCTCGCGGTATCCCCATTGGAAGAAGAAGGCCCCCTTTCTCGTAAAAACCTGCTAAATATGCTTCTGGAACGGGAATCCAGTATGACCACTTGCTTGGGTAACGGTATTCTTTTACCCCACTTGAAGCTCCCTATAAAGCGTTCCTACATTTTTGCGGTGGGAAGATGCGCGGATGGTTTGGAATACGAGGGGCTTAAGGAGTATCGCGAAATTCGTTTAATTTTCCTCCTGCTCGCATCCGAAGAGGAAGACTCTTATCTCAACGTCTTGGCTGCTTTGGGTAGAATTTTTCATGATAACGTTCTGGTTGATAAACTGACAGCTACCACGACGCTCGAATCTTTTCGTGATCAAACAAAGATGTGCTTTGGCGGAGTGATCGGTAGAAAACAGGAACTGGAGCCAAAACCTGATAACTTTAATCAACTCGTTCTTCGTGAATCCATTAAAATCGCCAAAGGGGTAAGGTGCACTTCGCTCATGGTCTTTGGGGACGTCTTTCCTAAGGGTGTTGAGCTCGATTCCGAGACAACCGAAGATTTTAATACCATTTTAGTAACGCAGTCTGCTTCAGAGTCCCCTACACAAGAGGGTTTTCCTGATTCTTTTATCCAGGTAAAATCTTTCTCGGGTAACCGCTTGTCTCAAATGCGTAGCGCCATATTGATCGGTTTAACACGGGGTATTCTTCAATATGATGAACGTGTTTGCTGTATCGGGGGTCTCGCTAAAAGTGAACGGTTTGATAGTATTGTGGTCGTAGACATCAAGGAAGAATTCCAGGCCGTTTTTAATAAGCAATCGGATATGTTGCCTAGTTGTGTGAAACCGGAGGTCATGGAACGCGTCCTCGCCATTGCTACCGAGCTCGCTGTTGAAGGAAGAGAAGGCAAACCCGTTGGCTGCATATTTGTTTTGGGGGATGCGGATGATTTAAAGCCTTTTATCAAACCTCTTATCCTAAATCCTTTCTACGGCTACCGTGATGAGGATCGCAACATTCTTAACCCTTTCATGGATGAAACCGTTAAGGAATACTCGAGTATCGATGGCGCTTTTATTGTCCGTGGAGACGGCGTGCTCCTTTCTGCAGGAAGTTTGATCCACGCCCCAGACTACCAGCATGAGCTTCCAAGCGGTCTGGGTACACGTCATGCTGCCGGCGCCGCCATATCCTTAGCAGCAGATTGTATTTCCATTATTGTATCCGCTAGTACCGGGCAAGTAACTCTCTTTAGGCGTGGCCAATTACTCCCTATTATCGAGAAATCTATACGCGGGGCACCTTGAAAATAAGGAGTTATTTTTTTATTCGTTATTTTTGCTTGATTCTGGCTACAAAACCCATACACTAGGTCAATAATTTAGAAAAGTTATGGCAAGAGAACACGTTATTATTGAATGCACAGAAGCCCGGAAAGAAGGAAAACCTGTTTCCCGTTATATGACCTCCCGTAACAAAAAGTTACAGACGGAGCGCGTTGAGAAAAAGAAGTTTAACAAACATCTCAAGCGTCATACCATACACCGCGAAATCAAATCCAAGTAACATTGGTGCTGAGCCCTTAAGGCTTTTACAAACAATCTTTCATTATTAAGGTTTACTTTTTCAAAGGTAGGCCTTATTTTATTTTACTATATATTTTGGCATGAAGTCTTTTTATATCACTACAGCTATCGATTACGCCAATGGAAGCCCTCACATTGGTCATGCCTACGAAAAGGTTTTAACAGATGTGATCGCGCGTTATAATCGTCTTAAGGGCAAGGATGTCTACTTCGTTACCGGTCTGGATGAGCATGGCCAAAAGGTGCAGCAAACCGCGGAAAAACGAGGGGTAACGCCTCAAGAGCTTTGCGATGGTGTCGCCGAGGAATATAAGGCGCTTTGCGGGCGTTTAGATATTACCTACGATGATTATATACGTACCACCGAGCGTAGGCACAAGGATGTTGTTAATAAAATCCTGCTTAACCTCTTTGAAAAAGGCGAAATTTACAAATCCGAATACAAGGGCTACTACAGCACCAAGGAAGAACAGTTTTTACAAGAGAAGGATAAGGTAGATGGTAAGTGGCCAGAGTCTTACGGCGAAGTTACCGAAATCAGCGAATCAAATTACTTTTTCAATCTAAGCCAATATCAGGACTGGTTGATCGACCATATTCAAAAGAATGAAGATTTTATTTTCCCCAAATATCGTGCCAAACAGGTTCTCGAATTCCTGAAAGAGCCGATCAACGACCTCTGCATTTCTCGTCCTAAGGAACGCTTACAATGGGGTATTAGCCTGCCCTTCGATGACGATTATGTTTCCTATGTGTGGTTTGATGCTTTGATTAACTACATTTCGGCAGTGGGCTATGGTACAGACGAATTTGAAAAATATTGGCCCGCGGATTACCACGTAATCGGTAAGGATATTCTCGTCCCCCCGCATGCCGTTTATTGGCCCATTATCCTGAAAGCAATGGATATTCCTTTGCCGAAGTCCTTTATCGTACATGGTTGGTGGCTAGCTTCCGGAAGCAAAATGTCCAAGAGTACTGGCAATGTGATTGATCCTTTGGAGTTGATTGAGGCTTTTGGGGCAGACGCTTTTCGTTATTTCTTGATTCGGGAAATGAATGTGGGCCAGGATAGTGACTTCTCTATAGCTCTGTTCACAAGCCGTTATAACAGCGATTTGGGGAATGACTTAGGTAATCTCTTAAGTCGTTTCATGAACATGACTACTCGATACTGCGAAGGCAAAGTACCCTCAGCTCAATTAGAGGAAAAACCGGAAGAAGCTCTCAAGACTCTGTGGGCAAGTACAAAAAAAGAAGCCCTTGAATTGTTTGATACATTTCAGTTCCATAAGGCAATTGAGCAGATTTTCATGTTCATTCGCGCAACAAATCGTTACGTAGAAATTCGTGCGCCTTGGAAGTTGGCAAAATCAGAAAGCATGGAGGATCAGTCAAGGCTTCTGACTTCTCTGGCCACGGTGGGTGAAGCTTTGCGTCTTGCGTCTATTATTTTAAAACCCATTATCCCGCGCACTTCGCGGCGTATCTTAGAGGCTTTAGGTACTCAGGATATTAAAACATTTGATAACCACTTAGAATGGTCTGAGGTTCTCACGGGTAAGACCATTGGCGAAAAAGAAATTTTGTTCCCCCGAATTGATTTAGAGTAAAAAAAGATGGAAGTTGTAAGTAGTACCCTGTTTCCCAATAAAGATAAAGCTTCATTGGAAGCCTTTTTGCGGTATTGTCACTCCGTGGTGCTTCAAAAAAACAACTTCCAGCTCGTGAGCATTTCCCTGCAAGTTCCTCATATCGATCCCCTACTCGTCCTCGCTTCCATTCATGAAAAAAATGCCCTTCATTGCTACATTGAGCACCCTGAAGAAGGCAAGGCTACTATTGGAGCCGAATCCGCATTGTCGGCCACTTTTTCTGGTAAAGATCGCTTCGCTAAGGTAAAGGCATTTGCGGAAAATATTATTGAAAATACAATCGCATTTGGGGATTTAACAGCTGCGTTTACCGGGCCTCATTTTTTCACAGCTTTTACGTTTTTTGATGATCTAGAATCGCGTAAAGAAAATAGCTTTGCCCCCGCAACCGTCTTTGTTCCGCTCTGGCAAGCATCTAAGACGCCTGATAGTTGTTCCGTTGTCGTGAACATTGTGGTGGATAAAGATTCTGATATCCCGCAGTTAGTAGAAAAGGTATGGGCTGCGCACAAGAAACTTTCAGCAATGAATCAGGATACATTTCCTCTTGCCGTCCCGGAGCAAGCAGAGGTTTTTCAACCCGAAGAGGTCGGTGGGGAAGCCTATTTTGAAAACGCTGTTCGCACCGCGATTATCGATATAGAAAAGGCCAAATATAGCAAGATCGTCCTGGCCCGGGCAGTCGATTTAAAGCCCAAGAAACCCTTTAATCCTTTGGTTTCATTAAACCGTCTTCGTAAGAACTTTACCAACTGCTATACACTTTCTTTTTCAAACGAGCAGGGCAAAAACTTTATTGCAGCTACTCCGGAAAAATTACTTACCGTCTCCGATAACGAGTTTACGACACACGCATTGGCGGGTTCCGCACCTCGTGGTAAAACAGGAGTAGAGGATGAAGCATACGGGATCGCTCTTCTTAACAGCAAAAAGGATATCCACGAGCATCAATTAGTCGTAGATGCTATTCTTCAAAACTTAGCTAACATAAATGTATCTGCTGAAAAAAGTGAGCAACCGGTCTTACTGAAGTTGCGCAACGTCCAGCACATTAAAACTTCTATTTCCGCGTATTTAATAAACGGGCAGCATATCCTGGATCTTGTTTCTGCTTTACACCCTACCCCCGCAGTAGGCGGTACGCCCGTAGATGTGGCTCGTAATTCCATAAAGGAAATCGAAAACTTTGATCGAGGTCTGTACGCCGGCGTAATCGGTTGGTTTGATTATAAAAACAACGGGCAAATGCTCGTCGCAATTCGTTCCGCTTTAATGGAAGAGCATAGAGCTAGGCTATTTGCGGGCGCCGGCATTGTACAAGGCTCCGATCCCTACAAAGAAAAGGCAGAGACGGATATGAAGCTTCAAGCACTCTTGTTAAATATTTAGAGAGTCTATCGATACTAGCTTTGAGGCCAGGCAATATTTGTCTTTAGGGAACTTCTGTTTCGTAAACTCCGAACGTTGCTTTGTATCAGAGAACTCTATGCCCAACGTTGCGTGCGCATCCCCATGGCCATCATAACTATAATTAAGATAGCAAATATTACAATCTTCCGGGATCTTTTCCAAAAGCTTACTAAATGATTCTTTTATGCCTTTGAGTTTAACCGTTACAAAAACGGGATTACTCAATAATTCATTATCTAGGGCAATCTTGTGATACTCGTCAATTTCATCCGCAACAAGCTCTTCCCAATTCAGTTGATGCTCGTCCCAATTACTCATTAGGGAATCAAACTCCAAACCTTTTGCTTCAAAGCCAATGATTACAGTAGCCTGCTCGCTATGCGATTTACCATACTGTATATTGCGTATATCAAAATGATCAAGTCCGGTAGACAATAAGTGCAAAAGACTTCTCGGCTCTTCCTTAAGCTCAATACGCACACCGTGTAATCGATGGTTAGAAACACTCGCGTGTCGAGCAATCCAGGCCAATTTATCAAAATCAACGTTTGAGCCTGTAGCAATACAGAGCACCTTTTTGTTTTTCCAATGATCCAATTGATCCAAATAACCCGCGAATCCTAACGCACCGGAGGGTTCCAAAATGCAACGATGGTTTTCCCATAGTGTTTTAATCGCTAGGCAAACATCTTCATTGGTAACGGTTACGTGTTCATCCAGGTATTTGCTGCAAATTTGCCAGGTAAGCTCGCCTGCCCGGCTCATGGCCGTACCATCGCAAAAGGAGTCTACGGAATCCAGTAAGACAGGTTTGTGTTCTTGTAACGCAGCTTTCATACACAATTGCCCGGCGCACTCCACGCCAATGATTTTGGTATCGGGATATTTATGCTTTACCGCGCAAGCTATTCCAGAAGCTATACCGCCACCGCCTATTTGTATGAAAATAGCATCAAAAGGGCCTTCCGGGTATTCATTGATTTCTTCTCCAATAGTTCCCTGGCCCGCCATTACCTGTAAATCATCATACGCGTGTATCAACGTCTTACCGTCTTTTTTTGCTGCTTTCAAAGCCTCCTGCATCGCCTCCTGGAAGGTCTCGCCAACCATGATAATCTCTACGTTTTCCCCACCAATCACTTTGGCATCGTGTTGTTTTAAATAGGGGGAGAACTTGGGCATAAATACAGTAGCATGAATGCCGAAACGTTTTGCCGCCAACGCAACCCCTTGCGCGTGATTACCGGCAGATGCAGCCACAACCCCTTTCATCCGCTCTTTTTCGGAAAGTACTCTAATGCGGTTATACGCTCCCCGCCATTTATAACAATGCGCTTCATTTAGGTCCTCACGTTTTAAATAAACCGTGGTTCCTAGATCCGCTAACTTGATTTTATCAATAGGGCTCTTTTTACCCCCGTTATAAACCTCCTCAAAGGCTTCCTGTATAGCAGCGTGGAGTTGTGTATCCAATTCCAATTCCGATGATTGTGCTTGAGCCATTTTATATAAAACAATGCAACAAGTATGAGAGAAAAGATAGGAGTCTTGCAAGTCCTATCTTTTTAAGTAATGGACATTGATTTTTTGGATCAGGATATCTTAATTCTCTAAAACCAAATTTATCATTGAATTAACAAGATTTTCTAACTCTTCCTTTTTAAGATCCTCTTTACGGATATTTAGAGCGTCTTCTTCCTTTTTAACTTTTACAACAGCATCATCCAGTAATTTGTTAAACTGTTCCTCGGATTGTACGCCCTTTTCTAGGTTAAATTTCTTTTCGAAATCAAAGACGGTCTCCTCACTCTTGTCGTCGTTTGTCTTCTTGGAAAAATGTTCAACAAACGCGTACCTTTTTCCTTTGATCACTTCATTAATGTCTTTCTCGTAAAGATATATGGTCTTTTGATTATCCTCAATTCTAGTCACGACATACTTGAATTTCAATTTAGGGAGCTCTCTACTATCTACCCCAGGGCAGACCCAAGCAATCGTTACGTCATCTTTTACTCCAAATTCTAGGCTCTTTTTTACAGCTTCACCTACTTTTTCGTGGCTTACAATACGATTGCCTATTACACATACCGTTTCGGAACTTTCTTCAACACCGTCCACGCGTGTTGTTGTGCTAAACGTTACCAGTTCTTCCTTATTTATATTGCGGCAGCCAAGATCGGTGAATGGATTATTGCTCTTGGGGGAAATTTCTTTTTTAACCCCATACTTCTCAACAGTCTCTATGCTTTTATTGCAGAACTGATTTCCTTTTTTATTCTCATTGCCGTTTTGAACGTATTTTTTTTGATTAAATGTGATTTTATTCATGGTTATATTTTATTACTTTTTTATGTCCCAATTGAAGACATGTACTATTTTAATAAAAATAATAATAGATAGCCAAAATAAAGCAAGTCGTATCCTTATGCTTTTTTAGACTCGGAAAATGATTCAACCAGGGAACTAATTCTCGAGCTCTTCCTCGATCACCTCCCCTTGTATCTGCTTTTCCCACAGGTTTGCATAGAGGCCGCCTTGCTGTATCAACTCATTATGGGTACCGCGTTCCGCAACAAGCCCATCGTCCAATACCAAAATCTCGTTAGCGTGGACAATTGTGGATAGCCGGTGCGCAATAATCAAAGTAGTCGTACCATGGGCAATTTCCCATATGTTCTCTTGAATGAGCTGCTCCGTCTTCGTATCGAGGGCGGAGGTCGCTTCGTCAAATATATATATCTTGGGCTGTTTCAGAAGAACGCGCGCAATGGATACCCGTTGCTTTTCCCCGCCGGAAAGCTTCAATCCCCGTTCGCCGACAATCGTATCAAAGCCGTCCGGTAGTGTGTTGATAAAGGGTATTAAATGCGCGAGCTCTGCTGCTTTTTCAATTTCTTCTGCAGTCGCGTTTGGCTTACCGTAGCCAATATTATAGCGTAACGTATTATTAAACAAAACCGTGTCTTGTGGCACAATCCCGATAAGCCTTTGTAACGACTGTTGCGTCACGTCTCTTACATCCTTGCCGCCCACCAGCACACTTCCGCCCGAACAATCATAGAAGCGAAAGAGCAACCTCGATATCGTTGACTTCCCAGCTCCTGTCGGTCCCACAATCGCAATGGTATGGTTTTCTGGCACCGCAAAGCTTACGCCTTTTAAAATCGGCCTCCGTTTATCATAACCAAAATAAACATCCTTAAACTCAATTTTAGCTTCGTCTATTATTAGCTCTTTAGCTCCGGGTTTATCGATAATTTCCGGCTCAACGTCCATCAACCTCATAACGAGTTTCAGGTCTGTCAGTTGTTTTCTCAAATTCCTGAAAATCCAACCGAAAAAGTCTAGCGGGCGTACAAATTGTAATACATATCCGTTTACTAATACAAAGTCAGATATATTAAGCGTTCCGCGCATGACCCCTAGGCCGGTCATCACCGTAAAAATCGTTAGTCCCGTACCTATAATAAGGCCTTGTATGGCATGAATCATTTCTGCTCGTATACTGTAACTCGCTTCAGCTAATTCTCTTTTATGTAAAACATTATCGCAGACAGCATACTCGTGCTCTTGGTTCGTAAAGTATTTTACCGTCTCAAAATTCAACAAACTATCAACGATTCGCGAACTCGCCGCCAAGTGATGTTTGTTAAACTCATTCTGCGCCTTCAACGCCCACTCCATCCCATACAGGCTAAACAGTATATAGGTCAGGATCACCACCAACAGCAACCACCCATAGGTAAAACCGTATAAATACGTCAATATCGACATCGCAATGAATACTTCTATTAACGTTGGTATGACGGTGAAAAATAGGCCCCATATGATTTCTGGCACCGCCGCTTGTGCTTTATCAATGGCACTGACAATCCCCCCGGTTCTTCTCTCTAAATGGAACCGCATGGAAAGTTCATGCAAATGTTCGAAAATCCGTATGCTCAATAGCCGCATACTTCTGGCAATCGCACGCTCAGATACCATTTCACGTAAATACACCACTACCCGGCTCAACGTCCATATTATCCCGTAAGCTAACAATACGGAAAGGATTGATACTCCCGTACTATTATCAATCGAGGTCAGTTTTTCGACAGCGACTTTTAACACCAAGGGCGTACCGGCATTCAGTAGCATCGTTGCGATTACTAATATAAATGAAATCAAGTAGCGAAAGCGCAACTTCCTGTCATCTAAAAAGAAAAAGGGGAAAACTTGTTTCAGAACGCGGGCGTCCGAGGCACCTGTTTTCCAAATCTGGCCAAAATTTTCTTTCAGTTTTAAGAGGATGCCCATTACCTGCATTATGACCTTCCGCTTATAAATTCCAAGGCAGAATTATTTTACCTTGCCCGCAATAGCCTACCGGCTCACTAAACCTTTGTTTGCACAAGAAGCAGCACCCTTTGGCACGTGTTGGAGTTTTCCACCATAGACAGCGGATGACCCCAGTTGCTCTTCTATACGAATCAACTGGTTGTACTTGCAAATTCTATCAGATCGGCAAAGCGAGCCCGTCTTAATTTGTCCTGAATTAACAGCAACCGCTAAATCCGCAATCGTCGTATCTTCCGTTTCACCGGAACGATGGGATATAATCGTTGTATAACCAGCCTCCTTAGCCATCCCAATCGTGTCTAACGTCTCCGTTAACGTGCCTATTTGGTTTAACTTAATGAGAATGGAATTAGCGACAGCTTCATTTATTCCGCGTTCCAAAAACTTGCAATTCGTCACAAATAAATCATCTCCGACAAGCTGTATTTCCGTATCCAGCGCTTCCGTCATTAACTTCCAGCCGTCCCAGTCACTCTCCGCGCAACCGTCTTCAATGGATATAATCGAGTACTTTGAAATCAATCCTTTGTAATAATCAATTAACTCCGCCGCACTATATTCTACTTGGGTTGATTTCGAAAAAACATAACGCTGTTTCTTTTCATCAAAAAATTCAGAAGAGGCCACATCTAGGGCGATAAATACATCACCTCCGAGCATATACCCCGCCTTGCCTATCGCATCAGCGATCACTTCAAGCGCATGCTCATTAGATTCCAGATACGGCGCAAACCCGCCTTCATCCCCTACGGAAGTGGTTAAATGTTTTGATTTTAAAACATGCTTCAGCGCGTAAAAAATCTCAGACCCCATACAAAGCGCTTCTTTAATAGAGTTAGCGCCAACAGGCATGATCATGAACTCCTGAATATCAATGGGAGCATCCGAATGCGCTCCCCCGTTTAAAATATTCATCATCGGCACCGGTATCACCTTAGCGTTAGGACCACCCAAATAACTGTATAACGGAAGACCCAAAGATAGAGCAGCGGCCCTCGCGTTTGCCAGGGAGACGGCCAAAATTGCGTTTGCCCCTAGCTCAGCTTTATTCGCTGTTCCGTCAAGTTCGACCATCGTTCTATCCAATAAAACCTGGTTCAACGCATCAAACCCAATCAAATGGGGCGCTATAATACCGTTTACATTCTCAACCGCTTTAGTCACCCCTTTCCCGTAATAACGCTTCTGAGGGTCAAAACCACCTGAAAATTGATCTATAGAAAACGCATCATCGCGTAACTCAAGCGCTTCATGTTCCCCCGTACTCGCCCCGGAGGGCACAGAGGCTCTCCCAGACATCCCATTGTCCAACAGCACTTCTGCCTCAACAGTGGGCATTCCTCTTGAATCCAAAATCTCACGGGCAAAAATCTCTACTATCGCTGTCATGATTAGTATCATGAAGCATTCTTTTTCATCTGAGAAGCTAAAAATATCGGCAAAAGCTTAATCTGCTTTCTCTACTACCTTACCGGCCTCTACGAATAACGGATCCGCCAAATTTTACATTCACACGATATACCTTTTTTAGTGTGCAGGTGATCTTACCTGTCTTGAGATCCACATTCGTTGGTACTTCTTCGCGTCTCACATCGACCGAAACATGGTACCCGCGCTCAGAGAAAATATCAATCAACATCGCCAACGCAATCGATTCGTCAAACAAGGTATCTTCTGTATTCACGGACGCGAACCCAGAAATAGCATGCCGTTTGATAATCGGCATAAACTTCATTTTTATGTAAGAAATCACTTTATCAAACAACTCTTTGTGGTTTGCTTGATAGTCGTCCAGTCGCTTTACCAACTGTTGGCGCGCGTGTCTCACAATATCCGTAGCAATGGGAATAACGGTTAGGCTGTCAAACGTTTTTTGGGCAAGCTCTAAGGAGCTTTGGTATTGCAACTCTTCAATAATCCTATCTTGAATTTCTTTAATAGAACCGTGCGCGTTGATATAGTGGTAGTGAAATACTTTTTGAAGCGATTTTAGGGAATCGTACGTAACTTCTTTAAACGTCCGGTAGCGATTTCTAGCCGCTGTGGCATCCATGTCTGTGTTGCGCACACTGATCAATTCACCCATCCCGGAGCTTTTTACTTTATCGTTATGCTCCTTGGCTAGCTGGCCACGGTGCAATTGCCGCTTCACACTCTCATCTTCATCAATAAATAAAACAACAATATGAAAATGTGGCATCTTGATCTCCGTCTGTCCGGATTTAGCCAACTTCTGCGCTCTTATAGCGCTTAATTTATTATGAAACAGTTTCAAACACTCCACTTGAACCATCGTCCTTGGATACCCGTCCACAATCGCACCATCTTCATAAATCGGATCCAATAGTTTACGCAGCACAAGATTAATCACTTCCTTGTCCCCCGCCAAAATACCGGCATCCATACGCTTGCGTGCCTCTTCGCTTTTTAACAGCTCGCTCACAACTATCGGCGCTTCGTACAATTCCTTGTACTTCATGATAAACTTGGTATGGGTGCCCTTCCCCGCGCCTGGAGCGCCGTTGAGCCAAAATATCTCCTTAGAGAATTTTAGGTGCTGCTCCCCGCCTGCTTCCATGGCAAGCTCTTGCCAAATTGAGTTAAAAATAAGGCTCGCGTCCTTAATTTCTAAGTCCTGAACAGGTTTTTTTTCCTCACGCTCACTCGTAAGGCTAGAGTCACTTTCTCCGCTCATAACTTCCACACAACTGTTAAATTGCCAAACATAGATAAACAAAGCAACTACATTATCACACACAAGGCCTCACAAAAAGATTATTTTTTACGCAGCTCGAGCAAAAAATAGTTTCCTTTTATTTAGCAAAATAATTTCTCAGTCCGCGATCTAGTGATCTTACGTTCAGCTGGTCGGCCATTCTTTGTTTCAGGTGGAACAAACCCTCCTTTTTAATGCTAAAAAATGGCGTGTTAAATGCTGTTTTCTTATCTGTTTAATGAATCGATTATCTATAGATATTTTCAAAAAATAGATAACTCGAAGTTAAACATTAATTGCCTTCTGCTACTATCAAACCAACTCTATAGGCGACTTTTAAGTGCTCATATGTTCAGTTGGTCGGCCAACGTTTGTTTCAGGTGAAACAAACACCCCTTTTAATGCCTAACAAATGGCGTGATAACAGCGTGTAAAATCCTATTTTGTAGCCATTTCATCGGTAATTGGTCCATGAATATGCCTAAAAAATATATAAGCTACAATTAAGCATTAATGGGGTCCTACGCTATTTTGCCAATCCCCAGCGTTTCGAGAACGGGTAGAAGACAAATCCAGCCTTGCCTACAACTTCCCGTTCGGGTACAAACCCCCAGTAGCGGCTATCTGCGCTGAAGTGCGAGTTATCGCCCATTGCATAAAAGCTATTCGCTGGCACGATCTCTTGTAGTCCACTAGCTAAGCGTCTATCGGCTCCGTAGCCCCTGTATTCGCCTTCCAGATTGGCGTTGTAGTTGAAGGCTGCAGCGCCCTCTATGGGACTGCTGTTGCGGTATAATACAGGCTCTTTCACTTCTAGAATGTCGCCTGGAAGCCCTACGAGGCGCTTGATGTAGTATTTGTCCTCTCCTCGTAGTCCTGGAACATTTATGGTTCGAAAAACAAAGGGATCCCCGATCTTAGGTCGCTTGAAGTGATATGTAATACGGTCTACAAAGAGCTTGTCTCCTGCGAGGAGATCAAAGGCAAGGACGGTCTTCCCTTCCTCAACTGCCTGATTCGTATTAATCATCAGCCCTTGGGGAGAGTAAGCGATTTCACCTCTTTCTGCTGCTCTTGTAATGGCTTTTGATAACGTCAAATCCTTTGGGAAAAACGTCTTGCGGATGGTTTCATCCAATGAAAACTCCAGAGGTACTTTAATAGCTAGCGGCTGGCCGTTTACATAAAGCGTATACTCCCGCATAGCAGCAGGCAACAGCCCAAACCACTTACGCCCTCCTACCTTCTCATAACGCACAATATTAAGAGCATCACTTCTATCAAAGATAGGGATGCTAACTTGGCCTGCAGTCTGCGCTGTAACATTATAGTGGCTTGAACCAAGCGTAATTGCTCGAATAAATCTCTTTGCTAATCCAGGTTCCTCATCAGAAGCGGTGTATACCTGGGATGTCATGCCATTATAAGTGGGGTACATTGAGTTCGTTGGGATCTCAAACGGCTGAAAGAAAAACGCTCTAATCCCGATTGCCAGTATCGCGGCGACCAATATCATTTCCACATTCTCGCTCCAGAACGTTACAGGATAGATTGTGCCGCCACATTTTTTTAAAACCTTATCCAGCTCTCTATTGGCCTGCTCTAGCGCTTTTCCCGTACTCCCCTTATCCTTTTTAAGTCTCAACAACTCCCCCCTCAGGCGAGTGATAGACTCAACATCAGCCGGATCGAGTACATCCTTTCTATAAGCCAAAACCTTCTTGGCCAGGTGAACAGTGGTCTCTGCCTGCTTAATCAACTTTTTACGCGGGGAACTTTTAAAAAACATTTTAGGTATTAGATTTCAGAATTTTAATAAACGCATCTTGCGGAATAGAAACTTTGCCAATCTGCTTCATACGCTCTTTCCCGCGCTTCTGCTTCTCTAGAAGCTTCTTCTTCCGCGTAATGTCTCCACCATAGCATTTGGCGGTCACATCCTTACGCACAGCGCTTAGTGTCTCCCTTGCAAGCACTTTGCTTCCTACAACCGCTTGGATTGGGATTTGGAACATTTGGCGTGGAAGAAGCTCTTTGAGACGCTCGCAGATAGCTCTACCCCTGGACTCTGCTTTGTCTCGGTCTACGATAGATGAAAAGGCATCTACAGGCTCACCATGGACCATGATCTCCATTTTAACTAGGTTGGCGGTTTGGTACCCGCTCATGTCGTAGTCCATAGAGCCGTAGCCTCGAGTGATGCTCTTTAGTCGGTCGTTGAAATCGACTAGGATTTCGTTGAGAGGGAGGTTGCAGACCAGTAAAATACGGGTGTCATCGATGGTTTCGGTGTGGTCGCAGACGCCGCGCTTTTCACTGATCAGGGCTAGGATGTCCCCGATGTATGTATTGGGCGTGTGGATGTTTGCGCGGATGACGGGCTCCTGGATTTCCGCTATGTGAGTGGGTTCCGGGAGGTGGGCAGGGTTGTCTACCTCTAGGGTTCTGCCGTCTGTGGTGGTTACTTTGTAAACTACGCTGGGATAGGTATTTATGATATCTATGTCGTACTCTCTGCGGATACGTTCTTGAACGATTTCCATGTGCAGGAGGCCTAGGAAGCCGCATCTGAAGCCGAATCCAAGGGCTATAGAACTTTCGGGCTGGAAGACCAAAGAGGAGTCATTTAGCTGAAGTCGCTCTAAACTCGCTTTAAGTTTTACATATTCAGAGGTGTCTAGGGGGTATATTCCGCTAAATACTAAGGGGCGCACTTCTTTATAACCGGGTAACATCTCCTTGGCAGGGTTCGATGTAAGGGTAATAGTATCCCCTGTTTTAATCTCGGATACTTCTCTTAAATTCGTCACAACATAACCTACCATGCCTGGAGTGAGCGCATCTTCTTTATGCATGTGAGGGGCAAATGTACCGACCTCTTTAACGATTGTTTTGAGCTTATGGCTCATCATGAGGACTTCGTCACCTGCTTTGAGGGTGCCGGAGAAGACACGTACGTAACAGATCACACCCTTGTAGGTATCAAATTTGGAATCGAAGATCAGGGCGCGGGTGGCTGGATAGTCCAGGCCGCGAGGCTTCTTAAATTTATGGACGATCATTTCCAGGATTTCATCGATACCGATGCGACTTTTAGCGCTGGCCAAGATGGCATCATCTGCTGGTATAGCTAAGATATCCTCGAGCTGCTTTTTAATAACATCTGGGCGAGCGCTTGGGAGGTCAATTTTATTAATGACCGGAACCACATCCAAGCCTTGGTCTATTGCCAGGTGGGCATTTGCGATTGTTTGTGCTTCGATGCCCTGTGCGGCATCAACGAGCAACAAGGCACCCTCACAAGCTGTCAAGCTTCTGGAGACCTCATAGGAGAAGTCCACGTGCCCAGGAGTGTCTATCAAATTGAGCAAATACTTTTTGCCATTTTTGGCCGTGTAGTACATGGAAACAGGGTGGCACTTGATGGTGATCCCCTTTTCTCGTTCCAGATCCATAGAGTCGAGCAATTGCTCTTTCATTTGGCGCTGGGCGACCGTTTGCGTCGTTTCCAAAAGGCAATCGGACAAAGTCGTTTTGCCATGATCGATATGAGCGATGATGCAAAAATTCCTGATATAGTCGGTGTCTTGCATAAAAAATAGATGTACTTATATTATACGGTTTGAGCGCATATGGACGAAATGTCCTCATAATTATTAACGGAGTGGACCGATATATTCGGATCAATGCGTTTGGCAAGCCCTTTGAGGACCTTGCCCGGTCCGCATTCATAAAATTCACTTACACCAAGTTTGGCGGCATTGAGCATACATTCCTCCCAACGAACGGAAGAAACGATTTGCTTTACGAGAGCCTCCTTTATTTTGGCAGGTTCTGAGATATCGGCACCGGTTGTGTTTGAAAAAACGGGCATTCTAGGCTGTTTAAACTCGATATTTGCTAGGAAAGATTCAAACGGTTTGCACGCTGGCAGCATAAGGCGGCTATGATAGGCACCGGCAACATTTAAAGGAATGACACGTTTGAATTCAAAGTTTGCGGCATCTGCAATGGCTGCTTCAATTTTTTGTTTGTCGCCCGAAATGACGACCTGGCCAGGGCTGTTTAAGTTAGCGATTTGAACATCGTTACGCTCACAGAGGATTTCGATATCCTCTATTTTGCCGCCGATAACACTGGCCATAGAACCATTGGAAGCCTCGCAAGCCTCTTGCATTAAGCGACCACGCTCGGCTACTATGCGAAGCCCTGTTTCAAAATCGTAGGTACCGGCAGCAGCATGTGCGGTGAGTTCCCCCAAGCTGAGACCTGAAGCAACACGAACGTCCTCCAATTTAAGAACTTGGTAGAGGGCATAGCCATGGACGTAGAGAGCTGGTTGGCAAATTTTGGTTTGGGTGAGTTGATCCTCTGGGCCGTTGAAACAGATTTGCTTGAGATCGAAACCCAGGATGTCATTTGCCTGATCCCAGAGTTTTTTTGCGATAGGGTTTTTTTCGTAAACCTCATGCCCCATGCCGACTTGTTGTGCGCCTTGTCCGGAAAATAAAATACCTTTTGCCATTCGAGTGATATTGGCTCATGAAACGGAATTTGGCAACTTCTTTGTGTCGATAGATCGTTTTCCTGTTAAGAAAAATGAAGTAAGCCGCGCTGAATAAATTGATTAAAATAGACTTTGCTGATGGGAAGAATGAGGAGAGTCTGTTTCCTCAGGCAGCAGCTCCTTTTTATGGATATGTTTAGGTGGCTCATTTACCCTGTTTTGGAGGGCCACCTCGCGCTCCTTTACGATGCGATCACATATTTTACTTAGGTGACGGGTGATCCACTGAGATGTAGAAGTTTTAGGGCGATAATCGGCGGGGCCGTAGCCATGGATGCGTTGTGTTTGGAGAAGTTCGTCATTTTGGGCGAATTCCTCCTCGTTATCTGGGTCGTAGACAGCAAATGTCTTACCTCCCTGATGTTTTATGACCGAGAAGACAGGGACATCGCTCGGGCCATCGGCAATATAAATCATGTTATAAATGGGAATACGGCGATCCTCGTGGCGCATTTTTGCGTTTACATCGATAATCGGATTTTTGTTAGTACCCTTGTTGATCTCGAAAGCGAAACGCGTCTTTATGGTATTGTCTACCATGACACCGATCTGCGAAATTTCCTTAGGAAAGTGATCGAGCTCAAACTCCTTTTGACGGGAGAAGTAAGGAGGAAAAGGATCCTCGATAAACTCACAACCAAAGATACCATCAACATAAGGGGCGATTTTGCTCCCCTTGATCATTTGAGCCAGGCCGGTACTGATGATGTAGTGCTCCAGGCGGATATCATGTTTAGCGTATTCCGGTTTAGCTTCGATAGCGCTACGAAGATCCTGGAAAAAGGTAGGTAAGCCCGGGTAGAATTCCAGTTCTGAGCCCAGCTCAAACAGTTTCTGGTTATTGAGCCCCCGCATGGGCCCATTGCGAACAAAGCTCAGGATATGGTTTAAGTAGACGGTATCTTTAGAGACATGGCAGCCCCTTTTTCCATAAAGTTCGGGCAACATATTCACCTCCTTCCAGAAGGCCTTGACATCAATGTTATAATGCTTAAACAAAGGCGCTTGCATGTATCCGGGAATAAGTGTTTTATCAAAGTCCCAAATGCAGGCAACGATGTTCTGAGTATGAAGGCTGTGTGTTATATGATCAGACATAGGCTATGTATAGCGGCTAATAATAATATTTAAGATAACTTTTAAGATTTAAACAACAAAATTTCTCATTACACATGAAAGGCATACCAGACATAGGGCCATTTAAGAAGCGTCTTAAAGAGCTAGACGACCTGATGACAGCATCTGATTTTTATTCAGACCAGCGTAAAGCCGCCGAAGTAAGCCGAGAGCACCAAAAGCTAATGGATTTGATAGGGCTGTATCATAATTTAGAAAAACTAGTCGCTGAAGAAGCCGAGAACAACGAGCTGATTAATGACCCCAACGCTGACCCAGAGCTAAAAGAATTAGCACAGGAGGAAATCGCTACCCTACCCGAGCGAATTGAAAAAGCGAAGACAGATGTGCTTCTCGCCATGATTCCCCCCGACCCTAGCGATTCCAGAAATACCATTATAGAGATAAGAGCCGGAGCTGGCGGGGACGAAGCCTCCTTGTTTGCTGGAGATCTATGCCGCATGTACACGAGATTCGCTGAAATTAAAGGATGGACAATAGAGCCGATGAGCTCGAGTGCATCCGAATGCGGTGGTTTTAAAGAAGTTTCCTTTTTGGTAAAAGGTGATGAAGTTTACAAGACTCTAAAATTTGAAAGTGGCGTGCACCGCGTGCAACGCATACCTGTAACAGAATCAGGAGGACGAATACACACCTCGACTGCTACGGTAGCAGTTTTGCCTGAAGCTGAAGAAGTAGACATACATATTGACCCTTCAGACCTTGAAGTGAGCGTATGCCGAGCCAGTGGACCCGGCGGGCAAGGCGTTAATACAACGGACTCAGCCGTACAGATGTTACACAAACCAACCGGTATAATGGTCTTCTGTGCTGATGAGCGCTCGCAGATAAAAAACCGGGCTAAAGCCTTAAAAGTGCTACGCTCTCGCTTGTTGAAGCAAAAAGAAGAAGAAGAAAGGGCTAAGTATGCCGCGAACCGCAAGAGCCAAGTAGGCTCCGGTGACCGCTCTGAGCGCATTAGAACCTATAACTTCCCACAAAGCCGATTGACAGACCACCGCATAGGGTTTTCTTCTCATGATTTGCCCAGCATTTTGGAAGGCAATATTGATGATTTAGTCTTAGCGCTGCAAATGGCGGATCAGGAAGCGAAATTGACTTCGTTGCTAGAGCAGGAGTAATTGGATTAACTCGTTATAAATTATGCACTGGAAGAGCTGGTGCTTGTCTCGTTAAGCCGCGCTTTTTGTTGTTTTACTTCATCTTAGTAAAGATCTCTTTTTACGTCAACTGGGTATAATTATTCTACGTGAAGGGTTTTTCGAGTTTTTAATTTCCTTCTTTTTTGATATTTATCTCGCTAAATGTTATGCATAAAAACGGCCGTTTGTTCCACCTGGAACAAACACCAGCCTTCTTAGTGAACTTACGTTCATTATGAATACCTCTTGCAGTATTAAAGATCAATTAGTGATCATTTGAGTAGTATTTTTTTGCTTATGACTCTTTGATGTAATTGATTTTCGAATACAGTTATAAGTGCTTTTTGGTAGCTCAACGGTTATTACTTTTTATAAGAATTTGCTTGGGGAGAGTACGCAAATGGGCTATAAGAATATAGGAAAATTATGAGCGATAATATACAAGCTGAATCAACATCCGGAGCCTCGCATGAGGCAGAGACCAATGAACTTTATGCCATTCGCAAAGCCAAGCTAGAGGAAATGCGAACAAAAGGGATTGATCCCTTCTATGCTAACTGGGATCAAGAGCATACCAGCGAGCAAGCAACCGCTTTATATAATGAAGATGAAGAGCAGAGCCCAATTGTATCCGTAGCTGGGCGGATATTGGTATTTCGTGTGATGGGAAAAGCCTCGTTTATAAAAATTCAAGACAGAGACGGGCAGATACAACTTTACGTAAAACGCGATGAGATTGGCGAGGAAGCGTACAATGACTTTAAGAAACTGGACATTGGGGACATTATCGGAGCAAAAGGGCCTTTGTTTAAGACTAAGACCGGTGAGATCACCATACGCGCCACGGAGTACCGATTAGTGGCCAAAGGATTGAGACCATTACCTGAGAAGTGGCATGGTCTGACCGATAGTGAGCAGTGTTACCGCCACCGTTATTTGGATTTGATTGTTAATCAAGATTCAAGAGCGAGGATGATCACCAGGAGCCGTATTATTGAAGAAATACGCAAGTTTTTATGGAATAAAGAGTTTGTCGAAGTCGAGACACCCTGTTTGCAGAGCGTACCCGGTGGGGCAGCGGCAACACCCTTTGTGACACACATGAATGCGCTTAGCCACGATTTTTATTTACGCATATCGCTTGAGCTTTATTTGAAAAGAGTCTTGATAGGCGGTTTTGACCGCGTGTTTGAGATAGGACGCAATTTCCGCAATGAAGGCCTTTCCAGAAAGCATAATCCGGAGTTTACGATGCTAGAGGTCTACCAAGCGTATACGGATTACCGCGGTATGATGACTTTGGTGTATGACCTTGTACAGCACCTCTGTAAAAACGTATTGGGAACGACCTCAATTACCCAACCTAATGGCGATGTTATCGAGCTGGGCGGCAAATGGAGAGAAGTGCGTTATAAGGACATTATTATTGAAACAGTCAAGGATCCGGACTGGTTTAGCCGCACAAAAGCAGAGAAGCTAAAAGTGTGTGAGCAGCTAGGTGTTTACGTTGACCCGAAGTTAGAAGATTACGAGATTTCAAATACCATTTTCGGAAAAGTGATTGAACCAAAGTTGATACAACCGACCTTTGTGACACATGTTGAAAAAGAAGTATGTCCATTGGCAAAAATCAACCAAGAAGACCCAAGTGTGATTGACGTGTTTGAACTTTGCATTAATGGGCAAGAGATTGCACCGGCGTACTCGGAGCAGAATGACCCGTTTGTACAGCGAAAGATGTTTGAAGCACAAGCGGGAGAAGAGATACAGAAAGTGGATTACGAATTTGTCGAGGCAATGGAATACGGCATGCCCCCTGCAGGCGGTATGGGCATAGGAATTGACCGATTAGTAATATTGTTGACGGGTGCTAGCAATATTCGTGATACTATACTATTCCCTACCCTTAAGCCGATTGCGTAATTGAAGACATGAATTGGTATTCTTACCTTGCATTAAAACAACTTTTCCCTACCGGAAAACGAGTACCCTTTTTTACGATTGTGTCTGTTTTGGGAGTGACGCTTGGTGTCATGGTATTGATTATAGTGCAAACAGTGATGAACGGCTTTTCGCACGAAATCACCAAGGCGATGAAAGACCTTAATGGGGATATAAGAATTGAAGGCGAAGCATTTATTCAGGATTATCCATTACTTTTAGACCTGATTGAAAGGCAGCGTTTTGTGAAAGTGGCATCACCCTACGCCTACGGCATGGTGATGGTACAACACGGTAACATACCCACATTTCCCCAAGTACGCGGGATGGACTTGAGTCGTGAACGCGATGTATTAGCGATAGATGAGTTTTTGATTCAAGGAGCCTTGGCGAATTTGGATGACGAGTCCGTATTTTTAAGTTCTGGATTAGCCAATACATTAGGCGCATCAATCGACTCTACCGTTGACTTATACACCCCCCTTATGCTGTACCGGATGAAGGAGAATGATGTGCTCCTGCCAAGGGAGTTAACCGTTGCCGGAATTTTTGAAACAGGATGGTCTCGAGTGGACGGGAACTCGATGATTACCTCTTTACGCTTGATGCAAGAGCTGTACGGCATGGGTGATTCTGTCCATGGCATCAGTGTTATGCTTAAAAACGGTGAAGACTTGAATGACGCGGTGCAGGAGCTTAACTTTCAATTGCCCGAGAATTTACATGCTTACCCCTGGACGGAAAGCGACCGCGACCTGTTGTTTATATTAAACCTAGAGAAGACGGTGATGTTCTTTATTATCTTGTTTATAATACTAGTAGCATCCTTTTCAATCGCAAGTACCCTGATGGCCTCTGTTGTTAGGAAGACAAGAGAGATCGGTTTATTAGGCGCTATTGGAGGTCAGCCCTGGCAATGTGCGGCATGCTTTTGTTTACAAGGATTGTTTATTGGTTTTGTAGGAACATTTTTAGGAATCGGGTTGGGGATATTGGCCGTTAGTTACAGAAACGCGATTGTTCAGTGGTTTGCCCATCTCACGCATAGTGAGGCAGCATTTCAGATGTATTATGAGTTTTCGGATATTCCTGCGGTTTATATGACAGGCGATTTTGTAAAAGTTATTATAGCTACATTAATCATTTCCACGTTAGCCGGCTTACTCCCTGCGCTTAGAGCTGCGCGGATGAAACCATCGGAGGCCTTACGTAATGAGTGATATCAATGTTATAGAAACAACCGATATTGTACGAAGTTTTCCAGCAGCGCATGCAAAAATAGAAGTGTTACGCGGCGTGCACCTAAAAGTGAAACGTGGCCAGAGCGTAAGCATTACAGGGGAATCCGGCGCGGGTAAGACGACATTGATGTATATATTATCAATGCTAGAAGAGGCGGACTCCGGAAGTGTTTTTTGGGACGGAGTAAAAGTTAACAATGGCTCGCGTGGGGAAGTTGCTAAAAGACGAGCTGAGTTTATAGGATTTGTTTTCCAGCTATATTATTTAATACCCGAGTTAGACGTGCTTGGAAATGTCCTGATGCCGCGTCGTATCTTAGGGAGGATACGCAAGGAAGATAAAGAACGCGCGGAAGAGCTATTAGTACGCGTGGGCCTGAAAGATCGTTTGCGCCATTCTACCGGTAAGCTTTCCGGGGGGGAAGCTCAACGAGTAGCGATTGCACGTGCCTTAATTAACGAGCCCAGAATAATTATTGCAGACGAACCCACCGGCAGTATTGATGAACGCCACGGTGAGGAGATCATGCAGATATTGTTAGACCTGTGCAAAAAAGACAACAGAAGTCTTTTATTAGTCACCCATAATCAACGATTTGCAGCCATGACCGACAAGAAGCTGGTGTTGCATTATGGTAAGATTGTGGAGTAGTCGAGGCGCTAGGTTAAACAAAGCGATTGGATCTTCTTACTGTGATATGTTTTTATAAATATTCTTGGCCTTTGGGGAAATATGGCTTAGTATTTTGTGCGTTAAGGAGCAGGTTTATGGCAGAAAAGAAAGCTAAGGCGGAGATGAGTTTTGAGAAAGCACTCGAGGAGTTAGAGGTGCTTATTGAAGCTATGGAGCAAGGAGATGTGCCGTTGGCGAAGTTGGTTAGCCAGTATGAGAAAGGGAAAAAACTGCTGGGGACTTGCCAGGAACAGCTAAAAGACGCTGAGTTGAAGATTTTAAAGGCTTCGGAAAGTGGCCAAGGTATCATTTTAGAACCCTTTGAAAAGGAAGAAGAAAAGTAATGTCTTTGTTGCAAAAAATAGATTCGGTTGAAGCGTTAAAAAGCCTGGAAATGGGTCAATTGGAGACATTGGCGGAGGAGATACGTGAACGCATTATTCAGACTACCTCGCAGAATGGTGGCCATATTGGGCCAAATTTGGGCGTTGTTGAGTTGACGATCGCATTACATCGTATTTTTAATAGCCCGGTAGATAAATTTGTATTTGATGTATCGCACCAATGCTATGTTCATAAGCTCTTGACCGGCAGAAAGGGTGCTGATTTTGATAATTTAAGAAAGACGAAAGGTGTTTCCGGTTTTGCGAACCGTGAAGAGAGCCCGCATGATTGTTTCGGAGCAGGGCACGCGGGAACTTGCCTTTCTGCTGCTTTGGGGATGGCTAGCGCGCGTGATCTTAAAGGTACAGATGAGCATGTTGTTGCTGTTATTGGCGATGCGGCGTTGACTTGTGGGATAACGATGGAGGCCTTGAATAATGTGGCTACATCCACACAACGGTTGGTTATTGTTTTAAATGATAATGAGTGGTCGATCGCAAAGAATGTTGGGGCGATTGCGAAGTATTTAAATGAACTGATCACAAATCCGGTTTATAATCGTTTGCATAAGGATTTAGAGTCCTTCCTGCATACGATTCCAGGGGGAGAGTCGATTATTAAATTTGGTTCCAAGGCCAAGAAAGAGACGAAAGACTTTTTTGTACCCTCCTCTCTCTTTGAAAAATACGGCATACGCTATATAGGGCCAATTGACGGTCATGATATAGAGTTATTGCACCAATATATGGAGTTTTGCAAAGAGTCCACTGAGCCGATCGTGTTACATGTATTAACACAAAAGGGCCGTGGGTACGATGTCGCTATCAATAACCCTGAGAAGTTTCATGGCACAGGCGCCTTTGATAGAGAGACAGGGAAGACGAAGTCGTCCGGCGAGCAAGCTCCAGCGTATCAAGAAGTTTTTGGACGGACGCTGACAAGGTATGCCAAAGAGAACGAAAGAATTGTTGGGATTACCGCAGCTATGCCAACGGGAACCAGCCTCTCTCTTTTAAAAGAAAGCTGCCCGAAACAATTTTTTGATGTCGGTATAGCCGAAGAGCATGCGGCAATATTTGCGGCAGGCCTGGCTACCCAAGGAATGAAGCCCGTTTGCGCGATTTATTCAACTTTCCTGCAACGCGCATTTGACCCAATTATACACGATATTTGCTTACAAAACCTCCCCGTTTTATTTTGTATGGACCGTGCCGGGCTTTCCGCGAATGACGGACCCACACACCATGGGCTTTTTGACATAAGCTATTTACGCTGTGTGCCCAATGCGGTTGTTATGCAACCGAAAGACGAAGATGAGCTACAAGATATGGTAAAAACTGGTCTTGAGCATAATGGACCCGCCTTTATACGTTATCCTAGAGGTGCAGGAGAAGGTGTAGTCATGAAAGCAGAGCCAGAAGTGTTAAAAATAGGTAAAGCAGAAGTTGTACGAGAAGGAAAGCATGTTTTGATATGGGCATTAGGCCCGATGGTAAGCATTGCCCAAAGGATGGCAGAAAAATTGCATAAGGAATACGGCATTAGTGTATGTGTTGTAAACGCGCGCTTTGTGAAGCCGATGGACAAAGAAACTTTGAAAGAAAAAGCCCAAGATGTCTCCCTTGTTGTTACCATGGAAGACCATGTTGTTATGGGAGGTTTTGGATCAGCAGTGATGGAAGCATTGCAAGAGCTAGACATTCAAGTGCCCGTGGAACGTATCGGTTGGCCGGATAAGTTTATTGAGCACGCGACCTCCGTGGGCGATCTGCGAACAAAATACGGCTTAGATGAAGCAAGCATTTTTAATACGATTATGAAACGCATGCAATCAATAGACGCGCTGCCATTTTCTGTTGTGAATGCGATTTAATATTGTTGTGAAAAAAAAATTGAAGGGGTAATTATGCAAGTGATGGTGGATGATTCGAAGTGTGTTGAGGGTTATGATAAGGACAATCCGTTTCTCGCGAAGATAACGGAACGTTATTTATTAAATGCGCCCGGTGGGGATAAAGAGACGATACACTGCGTTATAGATCTTTCAGGAAGCGGCTTGCAATATGAAGCGGGTGATTCAATTGGTATTTATTGCGAGAATGACCCTGTTATTGTTCGGCAGATTTTAGATGCGCTTGGGTTTACAGGTAAAGAGCCAGTAATGCTCCCTAAAATGGATGAGCCTATAGATATTTTTACAGCGCTTCTAGACAAGCTCTCCTTGGCACAGCCAACGAGGAAGTTTATGGAGTTCTTGAAAGAAAAAGAAGGCAGCCTGATTGAACGAGAACAGATAAGAGAACTCTTATTGCCAGAAAATAAAGAGCAGCTAAAAACCTACTTGGAAGAACGTGAGTATGTGGATCTCCTTGAGGAGTACCCCTCTCTAAAAGTTACGCCACAAGAGCTTGTGGATCATATGAGACGGCTAGTTCCCCGTATGTATTCGATCGCTTCCTCTCCCCATTGTTACCCGAATGAAGTGCATTTGACGGTAGCCGTTTTACGTTATAAGACCAACCAGAGAGATCGTGAAGGCGTCGCCACATGTTATTTGGCCGATAGGAAAGCATTAAACTCCCCTAGCCTGCCGATATTTTTATCCAAATCGCACCATTTTAGACTCCCTGAAGACGACAGCGTAGACGTGATTATGGTCGGCCCAGGAACAGGGATTGCGCCCTTTAGAGCGTTTATGCAAGAACGCTCCTATAAGAAAGCGAGCGGGCGCAATTGGCTATTCTTTGGCGAAAGAACCTCTCAATACGACTATTTATATAGTGCGGATTGGGGAAAATACTTAGAAGAAGGTACGTTAAACCGGCTAGATTTGGCTTTTTCTCGGGATCAGGCTCATAAAATATATGTACAGGATCGCATGCTGGAAAGTGCTCCGGAATTGTGGCAATGGCTAAATAAAGGCGCCTATTTTTATGTTTGCGGGGATGCAAAGCGCATGGCTAAGGATGTAGATGCTGCATTGCATAAAATTTGTGAACGTGAAGGAAACCTCTCTGAAGATGAGGCAAAAGCCTACATACGTGAGTTGAAGAAGGAAAAACGCTACGTAAAGGATGTTTATTAAACTTTATAGTTGAGTTTTTTTCATAAAAATATAAAAAGGTTCAATATGTCTTTAACGTTTATCGATAGAAAAGCAGTAGTAACGGGAGCTGGCCGAGGGATCGGCAAAGAGATCGCGCTTAAATTGGCTAAAGCAGGCGTTTACGTGATCTGCGTGAGCCAATCTGCTACCTGTGAAGCGGTTGCTGAAGAGATTAAGCAATCCGGCGGGCGAGCGGCTGCGCTAAAAGTAGACGTAGGCAATAGTGCAGCGGTTAATGCCGCATGCGCGGACATTTTAAAAGAGCACGAGTGTATTGATATATTAGTCAATAACGCAGGCATTACTCGTGATGGTTTGTTAGTTCGTATGTCTGAAGAAGATTGGGATGCGGTCATACAGACAAACTTAAACAGTGTATTTTATTGGACAAAAGCATTGTTACGCCCTATGACGCAGAAGCGTTGGGGACGTATCGTGAATGTATCCTCAGTTGTAGCGCTAATGGGCAATGCCGGGCAGGCGAACTATTGTGCGGCAAAAGCTGGGATGCTCGGTTTTACAAAATCCTTGGCTAGAGAAGTAGCGGCAAGGCAGATAACAGTAAATGCGATTGCGCCAGGGTTTATTCAAACAGACATGACAAGTGTCCTAGGTGAAAAAATCACTGATGAATTGAAAAAGATTATCCCCCTTAAACGAATGGGTACAGCGGCTGACATTGCAGAGTCTGCAAAGTTTCTTGCCTCTGAGGAAGCGGGCTATATAACAGGGCAAGTTCTTTCGGTTGACGGCGGGATGTATATGTAGTAGATATTTAAGTGAAAAAAAATTTCTAATCAAACAATAAATTGGTTATGTCAAATAAAAGCATAGAAGATAGAGTAAAAGAAATCATTGTGAATCAGCTCAATGTGAATGAAGAACAAGTCGTTCCTGCAGCTTCCTTTTTGGATGACCTGGGTGCGGATTCTTTAGACACAGTAGAGCTCGTTATGGCTTTTGAGGAAGAGTTCAAAGACGAAATTCAAGGCGAAATTCCTGAGAGTGACGCTGAGAAGTTGCAGACCGTTGGTGACGTTGTTACGTACATCAATGAAAAAGCATCTACAAAAGCTTAATTAATTTATAAGAATTTGACCTGTGTTGCCTGAAAAACAAAGAATAGTGGTGACTGGCATTGGTGTCCTAACGTCCATTGGAATAGGTATTGATGCTTACTGGGATAGTTTAGTAAAAGGAAAATCTGGTATAGGTAGTGTGACGCAATTTGATGCGTCAGATTACCCATGCCGGGTTGCATCCGAAGTAAACGATTTTGATCCAGCGCAATATATGGATCCCAAAGAGGTCAAACGCAATGACCGCTATACGCATTTTGCGGTGGCGGCTGCAAAGCTTGCGATGACTGATGGGAAACTAGACAAGACCAGTGTTGATCCTGAGCGTTTCGGGGTTCTTGTTAGTTCTGGCATTGGTGGCTTGGGTACGATTGAAAAGCAATCCAGGACATTATTTGAACGTGGGCCCAGGCGGGTATCCCCGTTCATGATTCCTTGTTTGATTGCAAACATTGCATCTGGTGTGGTTGCGATAGAGATGGGTGCGAGAGGACCGAATTTTTCGGTTGTCAGTGCTTGTGCTGGAGGTACACACGCTATTGGCGAGGCATTAAAGTTTCTGCGCAGCGGGGATGTTGATGTGATGCTGGCCGGTGGCAGTGAAGCTGCTATTACGCAACTCGGATTTGCCGGTTTTTGCGCGATGAAGGCGATGAGTACGTCTTATAATGACAATCCCGATACTTCGAGCAGGCCGTTTGATGCCACAAGAGATGGTTTTGTAATGGGTGAAGGTGCCGGTGTTCTTCTTTTAGAAACCTTGGAGCATGCAGAAGCCCGTGGAGCCCACATTTATTGTGAGCTTGTAGGATATGGTGCAACCTGTGACGCGTATCATATTACCAGCCCGGATCCTGAAGGAAAGGGACTGGCTAAATGTTTACAACTTGCGATGAAACATGGAGATGTCGATGCCAAGGATGTTGACTATATCAACGCCCATGGTACTTCTACTCCTTATAATGACAAGTTTGAGACACTTGCGATTAAGAAGACATTCGGTGAAGAGAAAGCCCGGGATATATTGATCAGCTCCACAAAGTCTATGACAGGACATTTGTTAGGTGCTGCTGGTGGTATTGAAGCTGCTGCTTGCGCAATGGCGATTCAGACAGGTGATGTTCCCCCTACCATCAATTACAGTAATCCTGATCCTGAGTGCGATCTTAATTACGTGCCAAACAAGTCTGTGAAACGCGATGTGAAGGTGGCGATATCCGATAACCTCGGTTTCGGCGGCCATAACGCAGCGCTGGTGTTTAAGAAGTTTGAGAGGTAATAGTGTATTGTATAGTTTGTGGATTCAATTGAGTACACAAGTATAAGTGCCTAGGACAGTAGGCATCCCAAACGAGATTGAGGTACCGAAGTTTTGGATGAGAACCTAATGGTTCTCAAACATTATACCAAGTTGGAAAACAAAAGACCGAGTTGCTGCTTTAAGAAACGGTCTTCTTCTAGTTGATTGGTTGATTCCCCATTGTTTGCTTGATTATGGAAGGGTGTCTGGCCAAACATATCCTTCACGGAAAGCAATTCAAACATTTCTTCAATCGAGAAGTCTGCTTCTTTGCATTCAATAATAAACTTTTTCAGCTCCTCCTCGTTCTTAGCCAAGAGGTGCATTGGGGTTTCCATAATTTCCAATAGGGAAAGCAATGAATGTAATTGCTTGAATTCAAAACCCACTTTTTTGAGACTGATGATGACCGAACCCAAGTGCCCATTTCTCGCCGCATTATGTAAAATTGTCCCGCCAGACCAAAGCTTCTTGGAAATTAATTTAAATATTGGATCAACCTCTAACTTGAGACCAGTGATGAATGTAGCTAAGTGTCCTGCCATCTCTGCGACATATAATGGCGTAAGCCCGTCATTATCTACTACGGAAATAAACGTCTCAATTTGCTTAAATTTATACCCAAATTTTTCAATGAAGAGATTAGTTACATTTGTCAGAGCACCCGATCTCGCTATGTCGAATACATGCTTTTCTGCCAACTTGAGAATATCATTGTGCCCATACCCTAGGTCAATAAAGCAACGATAAACCTCTGTTTGCTTAAACAGCGACAGCTCGCAGGATTTAACACCAGCTTGATCAGTGTACTTATCCTCCAGGAGTTCTTTGATAGAACAACGATTGCTTGTTTTATTCAGACAATTCAAGGCAAGGACATTTCCTCCTGTAATGACTTTATTTAACAAAGAGAGGTATTCCGGCGTGCGCATGAAATACTCAATTTGGTAGGAATCCTTCGTGTCATTGAGCTTATAGGCTCTCCAATCAGAATACTCTTCGCGGAAATGGTTGATGAGGTTCGATAGCGATTCATCTCCTACGGTATAATTGGGGTTATTTAGTGCTTTTTGGATATGCTCTTTTATCGAGATAGTCGAGTGTTGTGCTAACACGTTGGTTTCGTCAGATTCAAAAAATCCTTTTAGGATAGACCTATATTCAGCACTATTTATAAAAGCATCACAGCCGGCCTCCTTATTCTCCTTGAGCAATTTCCAATTCTGATAAGCTTCATCCCGGCAGTCTTTAATAACTGATATATTTCCGTCTAAAACGGCACGATGCTCTATGTATTTAAAGACAAACTCTACGTTATTTTTATAATCTTTAATCTCGCAACCATCCTGCTTGATGAGGTTATTGATGATAGCGGAGTTTGGGTTGCGAGCGAGTTCATCCAAGAGGACATCTCCCAAGAACTCGAGGTCGGTGGATTGAAGGACGATATCCCAAGGGGTTTCCTCAAAATGGTTTTGTTCACGGAGCGGAGCAGGAGATTTTGCTTGATCTAGGATATTACGAAAAATGATCCAAGCTTTGCTTGAGTTAATTTCGGCAGCCCAGTGAAGCGGATTGTGGCCTTGGTAGTCCTTTGATTTAAGAAGATCGATATTATCAAAGTGCTTAATAAGCTCCCGAACGATATCCTCCTTGGCTATTTCAGCGTCTCCCATGATATAATCTAAGAGGAGTTCGTATGTTTTAGATTGTGGATTGGTGACCTCTTGTTGGGAAATGGATTGCTCCTTGATTATGCTTACGTTTCGATTGAGCAGACCTTTATTTTCAAATTTTTCTATCTCTTTTTTGGAGTAATTTTTAATTTTAGAATTTTTAGACAACCTTAGTTTGAGCGGGTAGCTGTGACACCTCACGGTTTCTGTAACCAATTGGCTGTTACTACTAAGATCGTTACTATTTCTGATATTCAATGAATTATACATGTTTTAGATATATTTCGTGGAATAATGACACTTTTGGTATTAAGTGTCAATATTTACTCTCAAAATAAAATCTTAACGGTATTGATACTACAGATCTAAATATGTCTAAAATATTTTTACAAAAACAATCTACTTACTCAATTTCTTCCATCAAATACTTGGCAATAGAATCGGCCATGAGGCGGCCGGTGGAGGTGAGTTTTAGAATGCTCTCTTGAGTAAGGTTGCAATGCTCGGATTCGGTGAGGGTTTGTATGATATGATCTAATTGTTGCCAATTGAAATGAGGGAAACGTTGCTGAAGCACGGGAAGGTTTACTCCGGTATTCATGCGGAGGCCGAAGATCAGAGAGTCTAGCGCAAGGGTATTTTCGGTGAGGGTTTCGGTGTCTATGTAGGCTTGGTTACCCGTTTCAATGCCTTTTAGCCACTCTTCGATGGAGGCCGGGTTTGTGAAGCGTTTGTTTTGATATTGGGAGCTGGCGGAGGGGCCTAGGCCAATCCATTCGTGCATTTGCCAGGTGTGGACGTTGTGTTGGCATTCTTGGCCTGGCTTGGCGAAATTTGAAATCTCGTATTGGTGGTAGCCGTTGTTCTCTAATACTTCCCAAGTGCGTTCGTAGAGGTTGGCTTCTTGGTCGATATCGCGCTTTATTTTACCTTGGGAGAGCTTTACGTAGAGTTTTGTATCCTCTTCAAACGTCAGGCAGTAGGTGGAAATATGCGCTGGGGAGAGTCGTATGGCCTCGTTTAGGTCGGTAAGCCATTCCGTGATGCTTTGCCCAGGGATGGCGAAAATGAGGTCCAGGTTAGTATTCTGGAAGCCTGCTTCTTGTATGTAGTCCCAAGCCTTGTAGACTTGCTTAGGGGAATGCAAACGGCCTAGGCCTTCGAGGGTTTTTGCATTAAAACTTTGTACGCCCATGGAGATGCGGGTGACCCCTAGGTCCTTGAGTACCTTTAGCTTTTCAGGTTTTACAGTGGAAGGAGCCATCTCAATGGTCCATTCCGTGGGGCGGTTTGTAATGTTTTTAAGTATGGATTGGCCGAGGGCATCTAAGTCCTTCGGCATGAGGAGGCCGGGTGTTCCCCCACCCCAGAAGATGGTATCTACGGGGATGTTTTTGAGAAAAAGATCGGACTCGGTTTGAATGCCCTGCAGATAGCGTTTAATTTCCTCGCGATTGGGCTGCTTTTGGTAGAAGGCGCAAAAATCGCAGGTTGAGGCACAAAAAGGAACATGGGTGTAGACACCCAGCGTAGTTTTTTGTAATACTTGATCTTGCGCTGTCATTTAAAAATGTTAATAACAATACTATGCTAAAAATCATGAAAAGGAAGTCATTTCTTAATTTACCCCTCTTTGCAACAGTGGGTTTGTTGGCAGGTTGTGGCACAACTGTTTCCAACCTTACACCAAAGCAAGTACCACAAAATCCGTCCGGGATTTATGCTATGAGTATGTCTACGCACATACCTGACGCGGATGTTATACGCCCGACTGTGGAATCCAGGATTGTCATTGATGGCCAGGAGCACCCGATGAGTTTAAAACCAGGTTCTCGTAATATTTATGTTTACGAGTATGATATGCCGGAGGATCAAAACGAAGCGAAATATTACTATTTAATAAATTATGACGTGCTCTACGGAAGCAAATCCAAGCCAAAGGAATTAAAGAGTGAGTTGTATGAAATGCAGCTTATTAACCGCTATGTTATAACCATGGACACCTCTCGTGCTCCTGTTGGTGCTCGTATTTCTATTGTGGGGCGTGGTTTTACCGAGTTCGACAAGATTGCGATTAATGGTGTTGAGGCAGACACTTTCTTTACCTCACCCAATTCATTAATGTTTATCGTACCTTCACTTGAAGCCAATCAGTCATATCCTGTTAGCCTGATTTCCGGAACAGGAAATATGCACATTGGTTCGCTAAGAATTGACCCTTCCAGCATTCAAGTGAACCAAAAGAAAGTTGAAGTGGCACAAGGTGAAAAAATGATTTTGCTTTTCCAAATCGACCACGATGCACCCAAGCGCGGCTTGATGATTGATGTGACAACAGATGTGCCCGACAGCGTGATTATGCAAGAAGTGATCATCCCTGAAGGTGCCAGAACAGTGAGCGCAACCATCGAAGGCGGTGAAGCTGGAGCAGGAAAGCTCTTTATCACAGCTCCAGGATTTAAAGAAACTGTTGTTCCTGTAACTGTAGCCGATAACTATGTGCCCGAGCAGTTTAACGAAGACATGGAAATGGATTACGTTCCTCAGGAAATTCTGTAAGTTTCTAGAGAAGCTTTTAATAAACTAAGACGCGTTCGTTTTGAGCGCGTCTTTTTTATTATCTATTTATTGAGCGGGCTGAGCTTGTGGAATATCCGGGAATTCGAGATCGACATAAAGCATGCGGTGATCGCTAGCGATTAAAGCATCCGGAGTATCTGCTATGTTAGCGGAAAGATTTGGTAGAAGCGTGTGTAATTCAGGGGAGACGAGCATAAAGTCTATCGTTTCGTAACGTGCTTCGCGGTCGTAGAAATATGTCCAAAGCTCGTTACGTGAGTCGCGTGCTATCAAGCGGTGCAGGTAAGGTTGATTTCCTATTTTTAAGAAACGCGTGAGGGCTTTGCTTTTTTTATGATCATTAAAATCTCCCAGAACCACAAACCTACCCTGCTCTAACTTAGGATAATGCTCTCGTATACGATTACGGATGGCGGCGGCCTCCTTTGCGCGAAATTTGTTATGCTGATGATCCTTATCATTTTTTTCCCAACGGCTTTTGAGGTGGAGAACGAAGAGCCCCCATTCCTGATCATTGTTATCCAAAAAAGTAACTTCCAAAAGACCCCTTTTTACTTCGGCCTCTTTGTTTTGATACTTAAAGTCGATATTTTGATGTTTGATAATGTGATTGAAAGGAATTTTAGACAAAACAGCAAGATAGCGGCCAGCAGGGTCTTCTTCCAAAACAGCATAATGCGGGTAATTGACCCCATCGATTTCAAGATCCTGTTGCAGTTCTAAGAGAAAGGATTTACTGCCCATTTCTTGAAGTGCGAGAACATCCGGGTTAACGCGTTTTATAATCGCCCTAAGAGCCGTTTTTTCAGCCTCCGGCTTCGGATAATCCTGACGGTACACCCCATCGACCATTCGGCTTGTTATCAAGTAGTTTTGAACATTGTAAGTAGCCAGGCGGACTGTTTCTGCAAAGAGCGTGTGTGCTTGAGGCAATAAGAACAGCAGGGAAATAACGAGGTGTTTGGGGTAATGTTTCATGGCAATAATCCTTATTCTGCTAAAAGCGCTTTCTCGCGTTCTATGAGTGTTGGGTGAGAATAATAAAACTTGCTGAAAAGTGGGTGCGGCGTGAGGTTACTGAGGTTTTCTGTATGCAGTTTGTGGAGACTGTTTACCATGTCATCTGCTCCTCCCATAATGTTTTTAGCAAACGCGTCCGCTTCGTACTCATGTTTACGAGACCACATGCTCATAAACGGTTTGAGCCAAAAGGTGAACAGGCCGCTCACCAAAGAGAATATAAGGAGAGCCGGGACGATACCGTTGCCTGCTTCAAAACCAAAGCTTTCGTAGAACCAGTTTTGCTGTACCAGAAACGCAATCAGCCCTAGTGTAATTAACAATGAGCTGGCAGATAAAACCAGCATCTTAGGAATGTGCCCCATTTTATAATGACCGATTTCGTGGGCTAAAACAGACTCGAGCTCAGAGATGGAAAGCTGCTTCATTAATGTATCAAACAAAACAATGTGACGGAAACGACCAAAGCCTGTGAAAAAAGCATTGGAATGGCCGGAACGCTTACTGCCGTCCATAACCTCGATAGTGGAAGCCTTAAAGCCAGCGCGGTCAGCTAAGTTCATAAGGCGCTCTCTAGTTTCTCCTTCCTCCAGCGGGGTGAGCTTATTAAATAAAGGCAAGATGAGCCTTGGGTATAGCAGAAGCATTAAAATCTGGAAAGCGAAGATGGCCAGAAAACCCCACAGCCACCAGGTTTGCGGGTAGCTTTGGAAGAACCGCAATAGAACCCAGATGATAGGAACGCCTAGGACATACGATAATGCAATTCCTTTGAACTTGTCTGTAATCCACAATTTTTTAGTAGATTTATTAAAGCCAAAACGCTCCTCGAGCTTGAATTGGTTATACCACTCAAACGGTAAGCTCGGTAAACTGAGGATTAAAAAAACCGTGATCAATGTGGCTGATTGCGCCCAAAGTGACATGCCAAATAGCCCGGAAACAGCATTATAGAGCACAGGTAAAATGCCAGAAAGGACAACAATGGCTAGGATAGCGGCATCATAGATCATTTCTTTTTGGCCGAAAGTGTTTTTGGCCAAGGTATACTCGATTGATTTGTCGTATTTTTTTTGGTCGATAAAGCTAGAAAACGTATCCGGCACTGGGCCCCTAGCCTTTCTGGCAGCGTTTGCATTTAGTTTTGCTAAAAAAAGCTCGGTACCGAGTTTAGCAACGAGTAAGGCGACAAATATCCACAAGACAGTATTCATAAAAAATAATGAGTTAAACCAATTACCCAGTGTACCCGTTAATCGCTTTTTGTAAACGGGATTATTTTTGGCAGAGGATTATATCCAACTGCTGCCAAGCTTTTATAGGAAGCGCTTCGGAACGAAGATTATCTGCTAAATTATTAGCTGCTAACCAATCCTGCCAATCCCTTAATTGAGGAACGTCCTTATGTTGACGGATAAGGGCACCGATTTGTTTTCTTCGTTGCGTGAAGAATGCTCGGATGAGTTGCTTTGTTTCCTTATGAAAAATAAACGGTTTTTCTTTTAACTTTAATGCCAGTAATACAGAACCGACATCCGGCTGGGGGTAGAAACATTTATGAGAGACCGGGTGGGTAGCAACAGGCTCATAAACAGTATTTAAAAAGATGGAGATAGCCCCCATGCTTTTTGTGCCTGGTTCCGCTGTAAAGCGATCTGCCGCTTCCTTTTGTAACATAACGACAATACACTGCGGCAAATTGGGTTCGGAAAGCACTTTCTCTAACCACGGTGTCGATATGGCGTAAGGCAAATTGGCTACGATTTTATAAAGTGCGGTTTCTTGTGGCAAGCTAGCCAATGGAGCCTTTAAAGCATCTTCGTGGATAAGTGACAAGGATTCCGGGTATTTTGGTAAAAGAGATTCCTCTAAATGATTGTAGAGCCTAGTATCATACTCAACTGCGTAAACACGAGCACCTTTATTTAATAAAGCACCTGTGAGGGTGCCGAGGCCAGGGCCAATTTCTACAACGCTATCGCCCTCGTGCACATCTGCTAGCGCCAGGGATTTTTGTACAATATTGGCATCTATGAGGAAATTTTGCCCTAATTTGCGCTTGGGAGTATGGCCAAGTTTTTTAAGCAGGCCTTGTGTGATGCTAGGAGAAAGGTAGCCCTCTGACATATGTGTTTATACTCCCGCTAACGAACAGAGAAATTTTTTGTAGACCTCTATGCCCTTTTTCATCATATCCAAGTGGAAACTTTCATTTGGTGCGTGGAGGTTATCCGAGGGCGTGTAGAGCCCTAGCATAATGGAATCTAGCCCTGTTGCCCACTTAAGCTTATGGATGATCGGCACACTGCCGCCTTCTCTTATATACAAAGGCTTTTTGCCAAACACTGCTTTAACGCTTTCATCAATGGCATCGAAGGCTTTCTCAAGAATTTTGGGTTGATCCTTAGGAGTATTGGGACGATGAGGTGGGACGACAAGATAAGGCGTGCCGCTGTGTTCCTTATGGCTTTCTCTGACCGTGACCCCTTTAGGGCAACGTTCTTTAATAGCATCCATAACAAGCTTTTTAATCTTATCAGGCTCTTGATTAGGCACAAGACGGCAAGTGATTTTTGCAAAAGCCTTTGATGGTATGACCGTCTTTGTGCCCTCCCCTTGGTAGCCACCGCCAATGCCATTTAATTCTAAAGTAGGCAAGAAACGGATTGCTTGGAGCGGGGTAAAGCCCTTTTGTTTATAAAGTGCGGGAACACCCAGAAAATCTTTAAGATCATCGTTTGTTGTCGGAAGTTTATCTAACTCCTCCTTTTCCCAAGGGAAGACCTCGAGGACATCATCATAAAAATCAGGGACATTAACGCGGCCATCCTTATCATGCAGCGAGGCGCAGATTTCCGTCAACGCTTGTATAGGGTTGTAAACCGCTCCTCCATAGGCACCCGAATGAAGATCCATATTGGGGCCGGTAACCTCTATTTCGAAAGCAACGATGCCACGTAGAGCCGTTGTTATGGCAACTTGTTCGGTGTCTGGGCTTGCGGTGTCTGACAAAATGATAAAATCCGCATCACTGAGGCGATCTTTGTATTTTTCTAAAAAGTCACCAAAACTTGGGCTGCCAATTTCCTCTTCACCCTCTACTAAGAAAGTAATATTGAGCGGGAAATCCTTATCCTTTTCCAAAAGCTCTGTGAGTGCAGCTAATTGAGCCACAAAAGGGCCTTTGTTATCCGCAGCACCCCTCCCGAATAAACGGTCTCCACGCACCTCTGGCTTAAACGGTTCAGATGCCCATAAGTCTAATGGATCTGCTGGCTGAACGTCATAATGATCATAAATTAAAACATGAGGCGCGTTTTCCTTTGTTGTTTTATGGGTAGCCAGGATGATGGGATGAAGCGGAGTTTCAATAATCTCAACCTCAAAATTCAAGTGCTGCAAATGTTTTGTGACAAACGCACGCGCGCCCTGCATGCCCTTCTTGTGATTAGAGTCAGTGGAAACGCTGGAATGCGAAACGTATTCTTTGAGAGCTTCTATAGGATCGAACATACTCTATTAATGACGGAAATGACGGTTGTTTGTAAATACCATAGCAATATTATTTTCATTAGCTGCTTGAACGACCTCTGGATCACGCACAGATCCACCCGGTTGAATGATGGCTGTTATGCCTGCTTCGGCAGCGATAATAATGGCATCAGCGAAAGGGAAAAAGGCATCGGAAGCCATGATAGCGTTTTTCAAGCTTAAGCCGGATTGCTTAGCCTTATCTATAGCTATATGGGTGCTATCGATACGAGACATTTGGCCTGCACCTATTCCTAGCGTTTGCTCCCCTTTTGCAAGCACGATTGCATTTGATTTTACATGTTTTACAACACGCCAGCCAAATAGCATAGCCTCCATTTCTTCTGCTGACGGTTTTCGCTCTGTTACAAAATTCCAATTTGAGGGATTTGTCCTTTTTTGGTCTCTATCCTGAAGTAAGACGCCTCCTAAAACGGAACGCGCCTCACGAAGCGTTTCCGAGCCCATTGCTGCCGTAGAAATCATGAGACGAAGGTTTTTCTTTTTAGAAAAAATATCCAATGCCTTATCCGTGAAACAAGGAGCAATTATGACCTCGCAAAACAAGTCTGCTATTTTACTAGCCAAAAGATCATCTATGGTGCGATTTGCCACAATGATGCCTCCGAAGGGAGATTGTCTATCCGTAGCAAGCGCATTTTCCCAAGCCAATTCGATGTTATCCGCGGTGGCGACCCCACACGGATTAGTATGTTTTAAGATGGCTATAGTTGCTTTTTCAAACTCACCGATCAGGTATGTTGCCGCTGTGATGTCTAAAATATTGTTATAACTAAGATCCTTACCCCGGAGTTGTTTAAAATAATCAAAGAAATGACCATACAAAGCAGCTTGCTGATGCGGGTTTTCACCGTACCGAAGCCGCTTAGCGATCGGGAGTTCTATTTGGTAAGTTTCTGTAAAGCCAGTGATGGAAGCTAAGTCTGGCTCATCTCCTTGGGTAGAAAGGTATTTAGCGATTGCTTGATCGTAGCGTGCGGTTTGCTGAAAAACCTTGGTAGCGAGCTCCCATCTGAGCTGTTTGAGTTGCTCAGGATTGTTTAGCTTGCTTAAAACGCGATCATAGTCGGCTGGGTCTGAAACCACGGTGACATCCCTGTAATTTTTGGCTGCCGATCGCAAGAGAGAAGGACCACCGATATCTATGTTTTCAATTGCTTTTTCTAAAGTACAGTCATGGGACTCGATCGTTTGTGTAAACGGATAGAGGTTGACGATTACAAGATCAATGAGGCGAATTCCATGGGCATCGGCTTGCTCAACGTGCTTGGGGTCGGAACGTTTGCAAAGGATGCCCCCATGAATTTTAGGATGCAAAGTTTTAACACGGCCATCCATCATTTCGGGAAAGTTGGTGTAATCGCTTACCTCTTCAACCACTAGACCAGCTTTTTTTAATACAGCAGCAGTATTTCCTGAAGCCATCAACTTGTAACCATGATCATTTACCAAAGCTTGTGCAAATAGAGTAAGGCCAGTTTTATCACTCACTGATAAAAGCGCATAGTGTTCCATACAACTATGTATGGGATAAATAGCTGTCTTCAGGCAAGGAAAATGTCAATTTCCGTTTTTTTAAAAGCGATATAAGAGCACTCTGGCTTATTGGAGTTTATTGTAGAAAGTTTGCTTCGGGAAAACTGAAAGTTATGACCACATCTCTACCCCAACGCTCTACTTTTGCAATACCCTTTTTTCCATTATAATTGATTTCATAACTTATCGAACCCGAAGGCGGGATCGTTAATGTGGGTATGGTTAATGTACCCGAAAATTCTTTTTGAGGCTTTGCAGCAGTATAGCCTATCCATTCCGCAAAGCCCGTAACAGATATATCGTTTGTTTTATAAATAAGACCCGTAACGGACATGAGAACTGTAGGGTTATTTGCGGTTACCTGTATTGTGTTTTCGTCATCATCTATAGTTAGCGGTAGTTTTTCCCAATTCCCAGTAGCGTTGACATAGCCGAAAAAAGAGACCGTTTGGCTTCTGTTTACGCCATTAGACAAGCCGTTTAGAGTTAGCTTGAGTGGATTATTATTGTCCAAGGAGACACTCCAAATATGCCCGGCGTACTGGTTAGTGATTTCAACATAAATCTTTACGTATTCAACTCTATCCGCATAGCTCTTTGAAATGAGGGCAAAAACGAATAAAAAGGGGAACAAAAAGTAGAACGCCTTTCTCATGATTTAACCTACACCCATTGTTAGTAAAATGCAAAAAAATGGGCAAAACGATCATCGTTTTGCCCACTAGAAACATTTTTAAAATGTTATAATAATACCCTAAGCATTGGCATGCGCATGCTTGGGGAGCAATTTAGCTACCTTTTGGATAAGCTCTACGCAACGGTTGCTGTAGCCCCATTCATTGTCATACCAGCTAACGAGCTTAAAGAAGCGTTCATTGAGCTCTATACCAGAGCCGGCATCGAAAATAGATGAAGAAGAGTCGTGAATAAAATCAGACGAGACAACCTCATCCTCAGTATAACTCAAAAGACCCTTAAGGTTACCATTAGACGCTTCTTTCATCTTCTGGCAAATTTCTTTGTAGGAAGTCGGTTTGCTGGTGCGGACAGTTAAGTCTACGACGGATACTGTAGCGGTAGGAACTCTGAAAGACATACCAGTGAGTTTGCCCTTTAGCTCTGGAAGAACCAAGCCAACAGCCTTAGCGGCACCGGTTGAGGCTGGGATGATATTGATAGCCGCGCTACGACCACCCTTCCAGTCTTTATGAGACGGGCCATCAACCGTCTTCTGAGTTGCGGTATAGCTGTGGACAGTTGTCATAAGCCCCTCTTCGATGCCAAAATTTTCCAATAAGACTTTTGCTACAGGAGCTAAGCAATTAGTGGTGCATGAAGCGTTTGAGATAATATTATCCTCAGGTGTAATGCTCTCACAATTGACGCCGATGACGACTGTTTTAACATCACCCTTTCCAGGAGCAGAGATGATGACCTTTTTAGCGCCTGCGTTGATATGGCCTTGTGCCTTTTCAGCCTCAGTAAATAGGCCAGTACACTCCATGACAATGTCTACATCCAGCGCAGCCCACGGCATGGCAGACGGACCCTCTTTGATGGCGAGACATTGGATCGAATGATTATTGACTTTGATTGTGTGTTGATCAACGCACTCAACTGTTCCCTTAAAACGACCTTGCATGGAATCGTATTTGAGAAGATATGCTAAATTATCTGCCGGCACCAAGTCGTTGATAGCGACTACATTAATTTCCTTGCCGAGGAGGCCCTTATCTACGAGAGCGCGAAAGACCAAACGACCGATGCGACCAAAACCATTTATAGCTACTTTTACTGCCATATTTCTTGAGAGTTGAAGTTAAATTTCTAGTAATCAATACTGAAATACTTAACGGGTATTTGGCAAGCGTTATATATGAGTTTGATCAACTAAAGGGACTTAAAATTCGTTTGCCATATTGGCACATATACTGTTTATTGTAGGTGGTACCAAGCGCCTGTTATTTAACACAATGTATAGATATGCAAAATGATCGACCTTATATGCGCGGATCCGGAATGAATATTCGCCCCGGACAATTTTCGATGCTCACCTGGCTTATTATAATTAATATAGCTGTTTTCATCCTACAGAACCTGACAGAAGTGTGGTTTGGTTCGCGAGTTATGAGCCATTATGGAGCACTATCAATAGTAAATCTACTTCACGGTTATGTGTGGACGTTAGTGACCTACTCTTTCCTCCACGCCAGCTTACTACATATACTATTTAATATGCTTATTCTCTTTTTTGTTGGCCGCATTGTGCAGCAACAGTTTGGGGAGAAGCGCTTATTACAGCTTTACTTGGTTTCCGCTATTCTAGGGGGATTATTCTGGTTGGCCATGAATATGGGACGATCTGATCTATTACTAGGAGCCTCTGCGGCTGGATTTGGTATACTGATCTATTTTTGTTTACAGTACCCCAACCAACAAATCACCGTTTTGCTCTTTTTTGTTATACCAGTAACGATTAAGCCAAAATGGTTAGCCTGGGGGTTACTTTGCCTAGAGTTGTTTTCCTTCTTCTTTTATGAGCTACCTGGGAAGACGGTTATGGCTAGCTCGGCACACTTAGGAGGCATGCTTGGTGGCTTTCTTATCTTTCGCTTAACAGGGAGTACATTTGCCCATTTTAAACGAAAAGGAACAAACCCTAAGCTCAAGGAATGGATTAAGAAAAGTAGCCCCCACAAAGTAGCGGATGTTAAGTTTAAACTAAACGTAAAAGACCGCGACCATGTACGCGCGGAAGTGGATCGTATTTTGGATAAAATCAATTCAGTTGGTTTTGGTGCCTTAACCGCTGATGAAAAAAAGACACTTGATGATGCTAAAGAATGGCTAAATAACAAACCTTGATTGTTCCTGCCCCTTGGAGAAACCCCTATCACAAGTTTTAAAAGAAGAACTTTCTAATAAGGAAGACAATATCCTTTTAGGAGAAGCGGCTTGCAAACGCATAGATCGTTTAGCAAACGCGAGTCCCTATTACAAGAAGCTGTTGTTAACATTTCCTGAGTATTGGGCATGGTTAGAGAAACCCGTGAATCTGGAAAATTTTCGTCATAAAGCCTACCAAGAAATCTGGCAGAACGAGTTTGCGCCGAAGGAAGCAAGTTTAGAAGTTGTTACGGAAAAGATGCTACAATTTCGAAAAAAGATGCTCCTTCGAATCGCATTTTTAATTGTAAATCGTTTAGCGAAAAACGAAGAATTATTTAAGGAGCTTACATTGCTTGCGGAATTTTGCGTACAAACCCTTTTATCTCAAATAATCACACTTTGGGAAAGGCGGCTGGGGGTTCCCTGGCTTGAAAACACTCACACGAAAGCTCGTTTTTGTGTATTAGGATTAGGAAAATTAGGAGGCAAAGAATTGAATTTTTTTTCCGATCTTGATCTCATTTATATTTATGAAGGCAATGGGTACTGCTGGAGAGATGCAGAAGAAACCCACACCAGTAATCGCGAATTTTTTACCCATGTTTGCCAGGACTTAACCAAGTACTTATCCTACAGAAACGGTGATTCTATTCTGTATAATATTGACCTTCGGTTACGCCCAGATGGGGCACACGGCTCCATTGCCCAGACATTAACGGCGATTGAAAATTATTACAGTGAGCGCGGCCAGACCTGGGAACAGCTTGCGTTGATGAAAGCTAGGCCGATTGCTGGCGATAAACACCTTGGAGAAGAATTATTAGAAAATCTAAATACATTTCGCTACCCGAGATCTCCTTCTGTACATGTATTGCAAGAGGTAGCCAGCGTTAAATCCAGGATTGAGAAGGAAGTTGTCGGCCAAGATAATTTGCAACGGGATATCAAAAGTGGATATGGCGGTATACGCGAAATTGAATTCATCCTGCAGGGCTTACAGCTATTAAATGCTGGGAAAAACCCTTTTCTGCAAAATGCCTCGAGTTACGAATGCCTGGGGCTTTTAACACGTTATAGACTCTTGCAACCGGATGAAAGTACTCTTCTTTACCAATCCTATACATTCCTGAGGGAGGTGGAGAATTATTTACAATTGCGAGAGGAAAAACAAACGCACGTATTGCCACATGCCGCTACAGAACTACAAACTTTAGGGGAGAATTTGGGCTACGATTCTGTCGATAACTTTTTGGCGAAAATGAATCATGTTCGCCAAGAAATCCATGATCTTTACGAGCAATTTTTTCCAAAGAGCGAATTGGATACGATCATTCAAGATTGGTTTTCATTTCTGTGCGGGGAAGTACCGTCACCTTATATAGAGGAAAGCTTGACGCATTGGTTTAAGTCAGACACACAGATTCATAAAAGATTACGCGACTTTGTTCTAGGGTTTGATCAACATACCTTGAGCAAAAACCATGTTCAGCTGTTTGTACAGTTAACCGAACATTTTGATTATGTTTTTTCATCGCTCGAGGATCCCCTGGCGATATTAGATAAAATAGGAGTCTTTGCTGCGCGTTATGGAGCGCGTACCCAGTTTCTACAGACCTGTTCCCAGAACCCAAACTTTTTCAGAGCCTTGGCTATGCTATTCGGAAGAAGCGATTTTATTTATAGACTTCTGTGCCAGCATCCAGAAATCATTGAAGAGCTCCTACAAATTACGCCAAAGCGTGAAAAGAGTATTGCAGACATCATTAGAGAACTGGAGCTCTTGCCTCAAAACGAAGATTTCCAAAAATACCTATGGCTGTATGTGAAAGCCGAGCAAGTTCGTGTGGCTATTGGAGAGCTTCTGCTCAACTATACTTTTTCTGAGACGACACATCAGCTGACTCTATTGGCGGAGGCAGTTTTACAATTTACGTTGGTTAAATTTGGCTTATCAAATGATATCGGGATTGTTGCGTTAGGGAAACTCGGCGGAAGTGCCATTACCTTTGGTTCGGATTTAGACTTGTTGTTGATTGCTCGTACCCTGCCTTCTGCTGAAATTGGTGCCCAACTATTAGAATGGGAAAAATGTGTTCATTACAGCACCCCACTCGGCCGAACCTTCGAAATCGATTTTCGTTTGCGTCCTTACGGCCAAGATGGACCAATGATTATAACACTGGATGCCTTTAAGGATTACCACAAAACAAAAGCTCGATTTTGGGAAAAGCAAATTTTGACAAAAGCACGTTTTGTTGCCGGAAGTAACACAATAGGGAGTGATTTTTTACAAATTGTTCATGATATTCTCTATACTACTCCTATCTCAAGTGAAGATCTTGAGGAAATCTCCAAGATGTTGGAGAAAATCAGAGAAGAAAAATCCTCAGTGCTTGCTTGCAATATTAAAAGAGAAGCTGGAGGGCTTATGGAAATAGAATTTTTAGCTCAATCCATTCAGCTCGTTTACGGCTACAAACATAAAGCCATAAGATCAAAGGAGACAGCCCAGGTCTTTAAACACGCTGCCAATTTAAATTTAATAACACCTGAGCAAGGCCACCTTCTTTTAGAGAACTATGACTATTTAAGTAAATTGGAAAATTGTATTCGCAGAAATGAATTTAAAGGAATCGTTAGTTTACCGGAATCCCTAGATCAACAATCAAACCTAGCCTACAGCTTGGGCTATAGCAGTTTTGAGGAGTTTTCCATCGAATACAAACAACGTCTCTCGGAAACAAGAGCTATGATTGAAACGATTTTTAGCGACCTTAATGGCAAGCTCACTAAAGCTTAGAAGCCCATTTTTTCCAATTCCGCCTGAATAAGCTGCTGGAAATGGTTGATATCACTTTGGTGTGGTTCATAACCGGTGTATGGTGGAATTAACCCCAGTCGGCCTAATTCATCCAACTGCCAAGTACAGGTATTGCCATCGGTAAAGGTTACTGCACCACTCAAAATAGTGCCTGGGCGTTGAACATCATCTACTGTAATTTCTACACCGCCACTGACATCCATAGATTCTTCTTTAGAAACACCCGGAAAAGGAATCGGTGTATGCCCAGAATGATCCTCTACATCCTCTGCGCGAACACTTTTATGCGCATGGTCTTCGAGATTCAGGTCTAAATCATCGATAATAAACCTAACATCCATATGTGTAAGCGATATTTCCCAATTTTTATGAATGAGGTTTTGGATAGAAGAAACATCATTCCCTTCTTTTACCCATTCAACGATCTGTTGCTTTTGTTTTTTCGTTAGGTTCATGAGGCATGCAGGCTAGTCAATTGGCCCTGTAAGTAGTCCAGATTTCTTTTAACTGACTCATCTTGCTCTATCATGTTCTCTACTGTTTTGCAAGCGTGAATGACTGTGCCGTGATCTCGACCGCCAAAACGCTCACCTATTTCTTGAAAAGATTTACGAGTGAGAAGTCTACTCAGGTACATGGCGATTTGCCGTGGAAAGGCAATGTTAGCCGGCCTTTTCTTACTGAGCATGTCTGCTTGGCGAATGTGGTAATAATCACATACCTTTTTCTGAATACCTTCCACTGTGATCTGGCATTTAGCCTCTTCTCTTAAAATATCCTGTAATAAACGCTCTACGGTAGAGACCTCTATTTTACCACGGTTAATCGCTAAATAGCTAGCAACTCTTGTCAAAGCACCTTCTAAACGCCTGACGTTACGGGAAACTCGTTCTGCTAAAAACTCAAGGACCTTTTGGGGGATATCCAGGGCCATAGCCGCAGACTTTTTGGAAAGAATCGCCACGCGTGTTTCAAGATCAGGTGCTTGAATATCTGTTACAAGACCCCATTGAAAACGTGATAAAAGGCGACTTTCCAATTTTGCGATTTCGGCAGCTGGACGGTCACTTGCTAAAAAGATCTGTTTGCCGGATTCAAATAACTCATTAAACGTATGAAAAAACTCCTCCTGTATACGTTCCTTACCGGACAGGAAATGAATATCGTCAATTAGCAAGATATCTACGTTACGATAACGCTTACGAAAAGCAACCAGGGTATTTTCCTGAATAGCGTGGATAAACTCATTTGTGAATTTTTCCGTAGAGATATAGACAACATTAGCATCCGGCTTATTTTTGAGCACCTGGTGAGCGACAGCATGCATTAAGTGAGTTTTGCCTAGACCAGTATTCCCGTATAGAAACAAGGGATTATAGGCTTGTGCCGGGGCGTTGGCAACTGCGATACACGCTGCGTGGGCTAATTGGCTACCCGGGCCTACTACAAAGTTTTCAAAGGTGTTTTTAGGATTTAGCTTAAACTTGCCATTAGGATTATTGATTTTGGCAGGTTTTGCATAGGTTTCTTTGTCAAATTCAGGATGACGCTTTGCCGATTTCTTTTCCGCAATTGCATTTTGTTCATCTAAATCTTGTGGATTGACTTTCAACACAACGTTAATAGGTCTACCTAAAGCCATATGAAAACGCTTTTTGATCAAATCCATATAGTTGTCCTCTATCCATATGGCAGCAAAGTCGTTAGCAACGGTCAACGTGATGGATTCCTCCGTTTCCTCGCACAGTTCCATGGGATCAAACCACGTCTTAAATACTTCTTGTGGAAATAGGCCTCGAAAATCGTTTTTTACGATAGACCAAATATCCGTATCAACATCTTTAGTTTCGCTCAGCATAGTCAAAAAAAGTAATCTTATTCACAATGGTTTCGGGGTCAAAGGATTAATGAAAAGAGCTTCGTTAATAGTCCGTAGTACGGACGATTTTCTTTGTAAAGTATTCTTGGGTAGATGCCTTCCGTGCAAAGGGGTGAGGTTTTTGTGTATTTCTAAGTTATTGTCTGTTAACGGGATAGGGCTTTTATTTTCATTTTTGCCAGCAAGGATAGAGGAGCTGACGTGGTTATTAAAAGAAAATGTATCCTTGGATTGATTCATGGAGGCAAAGCATAACCGAAAGATCCCCCTTCCATGCAAGCGCAAGTTTCTAACAAGTTATTCACAAGTTCTTCCGAATAACTTTTTATAAATTTTGATTGCCAGGCGGGGCTAATTTTTTCTCATCCCTAACTACCCTGTCTGTAGGTAATTTATAAAACTGGATTTTGCATCGAGAGTTTTTTTATGTGAAACGGAATGGTTTTAGTGCGTTTATTTTATACGTCCAAAAGTAAATTTAAGAAATTTACTTCATAATTTTTTTCAAAAAAAACGGCTTTGGGTTTACTAGATGGACGTTACTTCGAGTGATTCATATTTTGAATCAATTTATCATTGAAATTAGCTGCGGAATCGTGGCCCATGATCTTTAAAGCATGTACCATGGTTGCTACTTCTACTAACCGAGCCATGTCCCTCCCCGGGCGAACCGGTATCTCCACACGCGGCACTTCAATACCCAAGATGGTAGCTGTTTTTTGGTCTAAGCCAGTGCGTTCTTCAACCATTCCAGGAGTCCATTCAACAAAATTAATGACAATATCGATACGTTTTTCTAAACGCACAGCACGTATGCCAAATAACTCTACGATGTTGATAATACCAATTCCTCTAGACTCCATGTACCCTCGACTCAGGGGAGAGCATGTGCCCAAGAGTTCCATTTCACCTACTAGTCTTACATGAATTAAGTCATCTGCTACTAAACTATGCCCGCGGTTAATCAATGCCAACGCGCATTCACTTTTACCAATACCGCTCTTGCCCTGAATCAGTGCGCCTATACCCTTAACGTCTAGTAATGTACCATGAATCGTTGTTCTAGGTGCCATCTTTTCCTCCAGAAGCACGGTGGCTTCTGCAGTGAAGTCCTTAGATTTCATTTTTGTACGGAAAAGCGGGATATCAAACTTTTCAGACACTTTGATCATGGCTTTTGTCGGAACAAGATTTCTGGAAACGATCATGCAGGGAATTTTCTTCCGTGCGATCTCCGTCAGCACATGTTCTTGCATAACTTCGCCCATATCCTTCAAGAAACCCATTTCGCCTGCACCCAGTAATTGTAGACGCTTGTGGGCAAAATACTTCATATAGCCCGTTAACGCCAATGCCGGGCGATTGATACTTTTTTCACGAATCATTTTTGTTAAATCCGTACGGGGAAGCACCAGTTCTAGCTGCAGCTTTTTCTTAAATGTCTCGTAAAATTCCTTTACGGATATTTTTTCAATTTTGGTAACAAGTTGTCTAACGGTCATATAGCAGCCATATTCTAAACACGTTAGTTAGGAAAAGGCCAGAAATTTTGTTTAGTGGGTTGTTTCTAGGGGTAACAAAAGCGTATTGGCTTTTTTATTACAAATTAAAATGGTCACCCAAGTAAAAGCGACGGCTTTTCTCATCATTTACCAAAAACGTGCTATCACCCTCGCAGAGCACGCGACCTTCATGGATTAGGTATGCGCGGTCTACTATTTTAAGCGTCTCACGCACATTATGATCGGTAATTAATATACCAATCCCTTTTCCTTTTAGTTTCAAAATAATTTCTTGGACATCGGCAACGTTAATAGGGTCCACGCCACTGAAGGGCTCATCCATGAGGAGGTATTTCGGCTTTTTGACAAGTGCGCGGGATATTTCAAGCCGTCTGCGTTCTCCCCCGCTCAATGTATAAGCTTTTTGATCTGCTAGGGAGGTTAAATGAAGCTCTTCTAGGCACTCCTCCACAACGGCTTTTTGTTCCTTTTTGCTGACATTCAGGGTTTCGGCTACAGCTTGGAGATTTTGCTTTACCGTTAACTTTCTAAAAACAGAAGGTTCTTGGGGCAGATAACCAATTCCCATCCTCGCTCTTTTATGCATGGGCTTTTCGGTAAGCGCGTTATCATCTAGAAAAACTTCGCCGGATGTAACGGGCACAAGGCCAACGATCATGTAAAAGCTCGTGGTCTTACCGGCACCGTTTGGCCCGAGCAAACCGATTATCTCCCCTTCTTCGACACCGATGCTGATATCAGAGACAACCTGTTTTTTGCCGTATTTTTTTACAAGATTTTTAGATCTCAAGCCCATTGCTATTAACTATTCTCCTTAGTATCTGTATCTGCAAAAGAAAGCTCAGGTAAAGCTCCTAATGTAATTTTAGGGCGTTGTTTTGTTCCGGGTTCCCCTTCAACATAAGCTTTTTTGTCGTTTTTGTACAAGACCATTCTGTAGCCCTCTACTACGCCATCTGGGCCTGTTACCTTAGGGGAGTCTGTCAGTATAATTTTACCTTCTTTAGGGAAAATCTCCGCATGTCCAGCTTCGGCAACTTTGTCATCTTGTTTAATATGTACATTGCCATCGGCAATCACCAAATCCACTGAACCGATATCAGCCAATTCTTTTGAAGGGCTTTGGCCTGTTTTAGCCGAAAAGACTTCTAGCTTGTCGCAGGTAACGCGTAGGTTCTCTGAGTTCACTTCAACGTTATCCTGAAAAAGGAAAACATTATTCTCCTCTTGAGCTGCGAATTCTAGGCGATCACTGGTGATGACGGTTTGATCTTCACCATGTAATACTGGGGAAATCAAAAAGAGACTTATCGAAATGAGCTTGCGCATAAAATTAATCTTTTGCTAACGAGACGAGCCGCTGGTTAAAGGTTACTCGGGCATCCTTTTTAATAGCTATCTTTTTGTTTAAGCCGTTCCACTGCCAGCCTTTGCCGATGATATTAAAGTTTTTACCGGAAACGAAGATGAGGTCGTCCCCGAATGCTTTATTTTCCTTTGGCTTGAGGGTAGCCTGTAGGCTTTCTATTGTCGTATCCAGTTCACAGCCTTCGTTGCCGCTATAGATTTTTAGGAACATGCCGTGGATGTCTATATGGTTTTCGTCCTTAAAAAAGCCTTCTTTGCCACGCAGATCCCAGGTCTTGTAGCCATCTTTGCCAAACATAGGGAGCTGGAAATCGATCACCGGAGCCGGCGTTTCCATTTTGGTCGTCTTTGCGAAAAGCCCAGTGGATATGCAAATCATAGCGAGCGTAGTTATATACTTTGCCTTTATCATGGGAGTGTGCTTCAAATTATCGACAATCTAGTAGAAAAAACAAGCCCTAATCGAATAGCAAACGTTGACATTATGGTAAATCAGTATCATTTTAGTCTCATTAAGCGGTATTGAATATTTTGATGAACAACCCTACGATATTAGAAGCAGATGAGTCTCTCTTCAGGGAGTTCTTGGCAAGCAAGGGCTTACGGATTACGAGCCAGCGAATTGCTGTCTTTCTGGCATCAGTGAAACAGGAAAAACACTTTACTGCTGAAGAATTACTTGCCCAAGCGAGGAGCCTCGATAATACAGTTTCTAGGGCAACGGTTTACCGCACGTTACCGCTATTAATTGAAAATGCGGTTATCCGTGAGATTGATATAGGCAAGGACTATAAATATTACGTTGCTAACCACAAAAGTAAAACTTTCCAGACCCAGATTGTCTGTAGTGACTGTGAGCGTATATTTGAGATAGATGCTCCTTTTATGGAGTGGTATGGCAAGGCTGTTTCCGATAAATTAAAGATGGGTATGGAGTCTCAGCGGCTTCAAATCACCGCGCATTGTTTAGAAAAGCAGAAAAATGGCCTTTGCGCCAAAAAGCATGGATAATAAGACCGACAACGCCTTTTTTATACAATTTTACGAAGCTATTCTCGCTAAGTTGCCTGAGGATACGACTGTCATCGAACTTTTAGGGCACCTGTATACGAGGGTGGGTCGAATTGATGATGGTTTGGCGATGGATAAAAAACTAGTCCACCTGGATCCCAAAAATGCAATGGCTCATTACAACCTGGCTTGTAGTTATGCTTTGAAAAGTAACAAAAAGCTGGCGGTAGAGTATCTTTATAAAGCATTTTCTCTTGGTTATGATGATCTAAATTGGCTGTTGAATGATTCTGATCTGGCCAATTTGCACAATTATCCTCAATATATCGAGTTTGTTAAACAAATATCGGCTCAAGCGTCCACGGATGGCTTTCAAAAAAAGAAAAACTAAACATGTTCAAGAAGACTTTCGAACCCTTGGTGTTTAAACCGGAAAAGGTAGACTCAAAAACGTTTACAAAGGAACAGGAGGAAATTCTTGCTCTAAAAAAAGATCTAAACGCGGTTATCCTGGCTCATAATTACCAAATTCCGGCCATACAAGAGGTAGCAGACTTTGTGGGGGATTCTTTAGGCCTAGCTTACAAAGCAGCGGAAACAGACGCAGATGTGATCGTATTTTGCGGCGTGCACTTCATGGCTGAAACCGCCAAGATTATTAATCCAAATAAACAAGTCCTATTACCGGATTTAGAGGCTGGGTGCTCTTTGTCTGAATCTTGCCCAGCAGAAAAGCTAGCGGCTTATAAAGAAAAACACCCGGAGTTGTACGTAGTTGCTTATATTAATTGCTCCGCCGGAGTAAAGGCCTTAAGTGATCTTATTTGCACGAGTGGCAATGCGGTCGAGTTAGTTAAAAAAGTTCCAGCTGATAGGGAAATTCTTTTTGTCCCGGATCAAAATTTAGGCCAATGGGTTTCTAAAAAAGCAGGTCGCCCTATGCATTTATGGCCAGGCAGTTGTTACGCCCATATTCAATTTACCGCGCGTTCGTTAGAGAAAGTACGAACGCTCTACCCGAATGCTCCGCTGGTAGCGCATCCGGAATGCTTGGAAGCCGTGCGAGATATGGCGGATGAGGTCTGTAGTACCGAGAAAATGGTCAGCTTTTGTAAAAACAATAAAGCAGATACTTTTATTATCGTAACTGAATCAGGTATGATTACTCGCCTAAGAAGGGAGATCCCGGATAAGACATTTGTTGCGGGTCCCACAGAGCATTGTGCTTGCAGTGAGTGTAAATACATGAAAATGAATACCGTAGAAAAGCTTTTAGCTTGCATGAAAAATCGCAGTCCTGAAATTGTCCTTCCCGAGGATATCCGCGAAAAGGCTTTAGTGCCGATTCAACGTATGCTGGAGTGGTCTCGCTAGACAGCAATGTATTCTCACTCTGAAAAAGCCAGGGTAACCTACAAATACGACTGTATTCGCGGGGCCTTTGAGGGTGTCATTTTCTCGGGGCTTATGACCTTTGGTTTGTTGATTGCTATTAGAGAATTTGGCGCACCGGCTTGGATAAAGTCATTTTTGTCGATTAACGGTGGTCGCTTGATCACTCCCCTATTCCTGATTTTAGGGTATCGTTCTTGTCTGGCAGCTTCTCGCGTCTGCTCTTTGGTATTATTAGCAACGGCACTCTTTTTGTTTTTAGTACCGTTTTCGCATAGCCTATGGTTCTATGCGATTTGTGTGTTTATGGCCTACATTTTCTTTGCGCAGCCCCCGCCGATGATGATCCAGGTGTACTCGCAAAACTACACACCGAAGGAGCGAGGCAGCAGAGTCTCCAGCATATTTGTGCTCTCGACTACCTTTGGAGCCATTTTTGCCGACTTTGGTGGCAAACTGTTGGATGCTGATTTCAGTAACTTTCGCATCCTGTTTATCATTATGGCCATTTGCGGGCTGATTGCTTCTTGGTCCTTGAATAAAATTCCCTCCGAGCCTTTGGTTAAAACAGAGACCGATGACAGTAATTTCTGGCGTAATCTAAAACTCGCCTGGAAGGATAAACTTTTTGGATGGTTACTTCTGGCATTTATTCTCCTAACCTTAGGTAACTCTATTGCCATGCCGGTAAGAATTGAATACTTGGCACAGGAGAAATATGGCATAGATGCCTCTAATGAAATTATCGCACTTTTGGTCTATGGGGTACCCGCCATTCTGATTATTTTAACGATCAAACTGTGGGGGTTCATCTTCGATTACCTTAGATTTGTCACCACGCGCATCCTTTCTAATATCTGTTTTATCGCCAGCTTTATCATGTTCTTCTCAACAGAGGACATTTACTGGCTGGTAGTTGCTTCTATATTAAATGGCATTGGTGTAGCGGGGCATATTGTCATGTGGCACCTATGGGTAACAAAAATAGCACCCAAGCATAAAGTAGCGGCCTATATGACGGTTCACACTTCGCTGAGCGGCTTTAAGGGAATCCTAGCACCCTTTATTGGTTACTATTTATTGCATATAACGACGCCGCTTGTTGTCAGCTACATATGTGTCGCCTTATTTGCGCTTTCATGTCTTATGTTAGCCTGCGTTTGGAACCAAGAACGCATTCGGTAGCAAACGTGAAAAGGGGACATTTTTAAAATTAAGACATTCCTTTATCTGCCTCCAAATCCGATTTTCAATAGAATTGTAATTATTGGACCATGGTATTGTATAGTTTTCCTCATAATAAACCATGTGATCTATGGCATCAGAACTCATGTCCTTAACAAAATTCGGGTCATACCCATGAACATAAACTGCTTCAACGTGTTTGTCGGTAGTCAGGCCTTCAACCTCCTTAACCGTTAGATTGAGGTACTTAATCGCGTCTTTTTGAACGTTATCTAATCCTTGTGTTTCCGTATCAAAGCAGTTTTCGATTAGTTTTTCCACTTCAGTTATATCATTCTTGAAATTTGGATCTTTAAAACTTTTATACATCAGCTTGTTGATGTAGTTTTCCTCCAGCCTGCTGTTTGCAAAAGCTTTCAATTCTTCAATTATATACACATTTCTCAGTTTTAGGTGGATTTTTCTGAGGCCGTAAAAGGTTTTATTGACCAGCATGAGATTGCAGATATCTTTAGGTTCCAGAAAATCTACTAGATTCAAAAGAACTTCCAAGCGGATAGTGTTTTCTTGGCAAATGTAGTTACTCTTCTTGCGAATTTCAAGCACGTCTTCCTTAGTGATCGGCTGATTGCTATTGATCAAGCGATTGGCTAACGGGCTATCCAGGAAAAAATCAGGGTAATTAGCCAATAGCCACTCTTGTTTTTCTTTTGAGTAGTCTTTTAAATCATCTTCTGTAGGACCATTATAAGCATTTATCCCAAGGATTGAAGATCGACTACTTTCTAATATGGGTTGTGTATCAAGTTTTTTATAATTTGTTATACCAATAGTAACTTTATTATTCATATATTTTGTTTTTGAAATTTAAATTTTATTGGATTATAGAATAATAACATAAAATTGTCAATAAATTATGTTTTTTATGTAAATTTAAAACAAAACTTAATGGGTCAAGACAACTGGTAATGCTTACGACTCGAATGATTTAAGGGAAAGGTTATACTCGTAAATGAAGATCTTCAGGCAGATTTCGTGCATATGTTGAGTTTTTGAGAATGAAAGCGTTTTGCGAACAAATCGACCCAGA
>Ga0210044_10000199_pt1 | contig 87927 bp, 81 predicted proteins | sample CryGey13umfilter_2_FD_183959 | JGI IMG/M metagenome (GOLD analysis project Ga0210044, IMG submission 183959) | Groundwater microbial communities from aquifer in Utah, USA - Crystal Geyser 4/9/14 3 um filter (SPAdes) (version 2) | ecosystem: Environmental > Aquatic > Deep subsurface >... | reverse complement strand
TCAGCCTTATCTTTAGCGCTTGGCCTGATGATGTTTGTCCAACGAAGGCCTTGTTGGCTTTTAATCTCTTGGGTGCTCATATGCTCTATTGTATCAGACTGACGGATTTGGTGGAAGCTGCCTATTGAATTTGTGTCCTATTTATGCTATATTGAAACTCATAAATGAAATGATCTACTAGTGGTATGGTTGCCTTATTCGGAAAAAAAGAAAAGGAATTATCTATGGACCCTGCGGAACATGCGATAGGACGGGTAGCTACTCCTCATGATGTAGGGGGAGAACCTGGTTTTACTCGGGAGGGGACTCCAGTTGTAACTGAGAAACCACAAATTCCCGATCAGGCACTGCCTCAAGAAACTGTAGTTGAGGTCGCTCCGTCAATCGATCAGAATGTCGAGAATAACGAGCCTTTACCGGCGCCAACCGGGCAGTCGGTGATAGCTAGTGATGATCAGCCGGTTTCTATGGCTACGGCGGCTATAAAATCAGCAGCTCGCAAGCAGGTGGAAGAAATTTTATCGGAAGGACTTACCCAGGTGTATCAAGGCATGACTCCGCAGGAGCAGCTAGAGTTTAGGAAAAAAGGTGAGGAGGCAGCCACTAAAATTGAAGCTTTAATGACCGGATTTAAGGCATCCGCCAAAAAAATTGTGGATATTATTCGTACTTGGTTGGCTACAATTCCTCGGGTGAACAGATATTTTTTGGAGCAGGAATCAAAACTGAAGACAGATGATATTATTAAGTTGCAACGGAAGTTAAAAAAGAGTCGTCGGTCACGCATCGACGTATAACGGCTAGTTTCATGGAGGCATTTTTAGCTGGAATAGACACATCAATGCTGATAGCGATATACGTTATAGGATCTTTGGCATTTTTGTTTTTTGTTGTTATGACGGTACGTTGGTTTGTTAGGCGTAGTTTGGAGAAGCCAAACGCCTTTCAAATGTCAGTGATGATGATTACCGTCCCGAAAGAAGGTCAAGCGGAAGATCAGCAAATGGGATTGTCATCTGATCAGGCTAAAGAGCGTATTTCAGTGGCTGAGGTTTTCTTTTCAACTTTAGGTGGAGTTAAAGCACAGCGCGGGTTAGCAGCTTGGTGGTACGGACGCAACGATCATTTTGCTTTGGAGATTGTAGCTGATCGTGAAGGTTTAGTGACTTTTTACGCAGCTGTACCAAGGTATATGCAACAGTACTTTGAGCAACAAATTCACGCGCAGTGGGAAGATGCCAAGATAGATGAAGTGGAAGATTATAATATTTTTGAACCACAAGGCGTAGTCGTTGGCTCAACCTTAAAGCTCACTAGGAGCCAGATTTTTCCGATTACGACTTACGATAAAATGGAGTCAGATCCACTTAATTCTCTGACCAACATTTTATCTCGATTTGAAAAGGAAGAGGGAGCGGCTGTGCAGATTGTTATTCGATCAGCTCGACCTGAGTGGCATAGGTTGCCCACCCAAGTCGCTAGAACCATGCAGCAAGGTAAAAGTGTGGACAGGGCTTACAGTGAAGTAACGGCAAATCTTTTTTCTAAGGTTTGGCGAGAGTTTGCCAGAGTGATCTCGCAAAAGCAAAATAAAACAGAAGCTGGAATTGATCCCCGGACAGACCGAGAGTACCGAATCTCTCCAATGGAAGAGGAGGTAGTTAAGGCCCTAGAGGAAAAAACCAGCAAGGCCGGATTTGATGTAAATATTAGAGTGGTGGTGTCGGCGGCTAGGCAAGACGTGGCTACCTATAAACTGAATAATGTATTAAACGCTTTTACTCAGTATGCCGGCTATCAGTATGGAAATAAGTTTGTAGCTAGTAAACCGAGCACTAGTCCTGATTTGGTGAAAGATTTTATTTATCGTAATTTTGATGATAGGAAAAGTTACGTTTTGAATACAAAAGAAATGGCCTCGCTATGGCACTTGCCGTTACAGAACACCGAGACCCCTAATATTCGTTGGTTGATGTCCAAAAAATCACCACCTCCTTCAAACCTTCCAAAAGAGGGCGTTATTATTGGCGTGGTTGAATATCGCGGCAAGGAGCAGATGGTTAGAATCCAGCGAGCAGATAGAACCAGGCACATGTATATTATTGGTAAGTCTGGTTCTGGTAAGTCTGTTTTACTTACTTCAATGGTTATCCAGGATATCCAAAATGGTGAAGGCGTTGGCGTTATCGATCCGCACGGAGAATTGATTGAAGACATTTTGCCGCACATTCCAAAAGATCGCGCCGATGATGTGATTATTTTTGACCCGTCATATACTGATTATCCGATGGGTTTGAATATGCTCGAATATGAAAATGATGACCAGCGTGATTTTGCAGTTCAAGAGATGGTCGCTATTTTCTATAAATTATTTGGAGAAGAGATGATTGGTCCGATGTTTGAGCATTACATGCGTAATGCGATGTTGGCGTTAATGGAAGATAAAGAGGCTGGCGCGACCTTGATTGAAGTCCCGCGCATGTTTACGGATGACAAGTTCCGCAAGGATAAAGTTAGCAAGGTAAAGAATTTAATCGTGAAGAATTTCTGGGAACAGGAATACGAACAGTCACAACAAGGTCAACAGGCAGCAGACATGTTGTCGTATGTTATCTCCAAGATTGGTAGGTTTTTGACTAATGACACGATGCGAAACATTATTGGTCAAAAAAAATCGGCCTTTAATTTTAAGGAGGTCATGGACAAGCAGAGTATTTTGTTAGTTAACCTGTCTAAGGGAAAAATTGGAGAAGTTAACTCATCATTGCTCGGATTAATTTGTGTCACAAAGCTGCAAATGGCAGCTATGGCCAGAGCTAGTCAGGCCAAGGCTGACCGCAAAGATTTTTATCTATACATGGATGAGTTTCAAAATTTTACTACAGATTCGATTGCAACTATTTTGTCTGAGGCACGTAAATATCGTTTGAACTTAATCATGGCCCATCAGTATATTGGACAGCTGTCTGAAAATAACGACACTTCAATTCGAGATGCTGTTTTTGGTAATGCGGGCACGATGTTGTCTTTTAGAGTTGGTGCAGAAGATGCTGATTTCTTGGTAAAAGAGTACGCTCCAGTTTTTGATGAAAATGACATTATTAATGTTGATCAGTACACAGCTAATACGAAGCTATTGATAGATAATACAGCTTCTCGTCCATTTAATATGAAAACCATCATGCCGCCGGAGGGGGATCCTCATATGAGTGATGTGCTCAAAGAGATGGCTAAGTTAAAATATGGCAGTCCGCGGCAGGCCGTTGAAGACGATATTCGAGAGCGAGGAGCCTTAGATCGCCTTGGAAAACAAGGCCCATCGCCACTTGGGCCAGATTCGTTTATCTAGGGGTTTTAAGCCTTAGTCTTGACAAATTCGGAAATCTGTGTTAATAAGAGAGGGCTTTAAGATCAATTTCGTATTTATATACAATATATATAAAGAATTCGTTATGAATCCAGAACGAGGCATTAAACCAGTTGAGCGGACCGAGCTTTCCCCCGAGGTAGAGGCTCTGCGTTTGGCTATGGTCGAGGCTACACTTGAGGCGGCGGCTGGACGTGGAAACGCCGAGGCCGGTGAGGCAGCTTGGAAAGCTGTGGCTCAATAGTTTTGATTGTGGTATAAGAAGGAGAGCAGAACAGCTACCATGACAATGGACGACTTTTTTACAGACGAGCAGTGGTCGGAAGATTGGGACGAAGGTGAGGACATGATTCCCACTGACCCGCTCGAACAACTGAATAAACGGGAGCAAGATTTGTTTTTCCGAATGGTTGATTTAGTTCCAGATAACCAACGCGAAAAAGCAATTATTTATTTCATGGATCATCCCGCAAAGATTCGCGCAGTTGTCGACAATATAAAACAGAAGCGAGAGCTCATTACCAATGGCGATAAAGAAGGACTGGCAGATCTACTGAAGAGTGAAGGGGTGGATTTTTCCAAGGTAGAGGAGCTTGAGTTGTTCTAAAGAAACTTTTTTGTATAAAAGGCCCGTTCTGGGCCTTTTTCTTTACATTTTTTCTTGGACATTGTAATATTATCCAGCTGTAATAAGAAAAGAAACAGAAAACAAAATGGAAAATGATAGTCTGAGGGCTTTGGAGGATATCCATCGCCTCATTGAAGATATTGAGGGTCAATTAGCGCACCTTAAGCAACGGGTATCAGAGCTTGGGCCGGTTGATCATAATCGTTATGCAAAGGAAAAAGCGCAGGATTTTGGAAGCAGTGATGGTAATGTCACAGAGGGTGTTTTTGATGGACAAAATATGGTTGGTCCTGACGGAAAGATTTATACTATTCCAGCTAACTATGCTAGTAAGTCCAAGTTGGTTGAGGGCGATATTATGAAACTAACTATCAAGGATGATGGTACGTTTATCTATAAGCAAATTGGTCCTGTCGAGCGAAAGCGAATGACGGCGACTTTGGTTAGAACGGATAGTGGAGGCTATAAAGCCGTGGCTAAGTCTGGCCATAGCTACAAGTTATTAACCGCTAGCGTTACCTATTATAGAGGAGAGGTCGGCAACACAGCTATTATATTGGTGCCACCAGATGGGATGTCTAACTGGGCAGCGGTTGAAAACATTGTTTCGGAAATAGAAGACGCTGATTTGTTGCTTGAACAAGGCGATAATTTGTTGGCGGACGGGCAAGAAATGCTGCTGGAGGATGGAGATGAAGAGTTATTACCACCGCCCCACGGCGAACTTTCATTCAGTGAAGAGATAGTAACTGGAGATGATGATGAAGAGGAATAAGGATTAGTTTTCCCTATTTGCGTTGCTCGGGGAAAGGCGGTACACTGAAGAAAATAAATGACAATTCACCCCCGGGATCACGGGGGTTTTGTATCGCATGTCTACCTCACTCTACCAAAAATATCGACCCCAGCGCTTTGCCGAATTGGTTAATCAAGCGCATGTTAGAACAACTTTGTTAAATGAGTTAAAGCAAGGATCAACCTCTCATGCCTATCTCTTTTCTGGACCGCGCGGAGTTGGGAAAACCACTACTGCTAGATTATTAGCGAGGGCAGTTAATTGTCAGAACCCAACGGAGGGCGAGCCCTGTAATGAATGTGATAATTGTAAGTTGATAACTTCTGGCCGGGCCTTGGATGTTGTTGAAATAGACGCCGCTTCGCATACGGGAGTAGATAATGTCCGCGAAAATATTATTGAGAATGCACGGGTAGCGCCCTCTCAATTAGCCATGAAGGTATTTATTATTGATGAGGTGCACATGCTTTCCACCTCAGCCTTTAATGCTTTATTGAAGACCTTAGAAGAACCGCCTAAGCAGGTGATTTTTATATTGGCGACAACCGAAATCCATAAGTTGCCAGCAACGATTATTTCTCGATGTGAGCGGTTTCAGTTTCGAAAAATTGGTTACAGTGAAATGGAAGATAGATTGCGTGATCTAGCACGGAGAGAAGGCATCATGGTTGCTGATGAGGTTATCTCGGCCATTGCCAAGCAGTCAGAAGGAGCTTTGCGTGATGGTGAGAGTTTACTTGGTCAAATACTGTCTTTGGATGACAAAGAAATTTCAATGGAGTTGGCGTCCATAGTGATGCCACACACTGATCTGCGTGAGGTGCTAGGACTCTGGACTGAGCTTTTACGCGGACAACTTAGCTTGGCTATTCAACGGATAAATCGCTTGCGTGATGAGGGAGTACTTCTGACCGAGTTTACCAAGGAGTTAATAGATTTTTTGCGCAAGGTTCTATTATATAGAGTGCAGGATTCATTGTCGCCATTGGAGTATCTAGACCTTTCGAATGAAGAAGTTGCGCAGGTTGGTCAGTTAGCAGCCAAGCTGTCGCCAAAAGATATTTCGGAAATGATTGAGGTTTTCATGGCAGCACAGGAGCAGCTAAAGGATGCGAGGATTATTCAGTTACCTCTGGAGCTGGCTGCGGTAAAGTTAACAGGTGACGCCACGGATAAACCGATACCGAGCGTGGTCGTTCCAAGCCAGCCAACTAGTCCTACGGTAAAATCAGAACCGGTTAAGCATAGCGATACACCAGTAGCACCCGTTGATGTTCCAGTCGAATCTGTTAAAGAAGTTCCAGTCACTGCAGCAGATCCGATGGTTGATCAGGATTCTAAACCGTTTTCTTTGGAACAGGTATATGAAAAATGGAATGATCTACTTGAAGAGATGAAGCGATTAAACCACGCTTTACACTTGACCATGAAGGTTGGCAAGGTGGTGTCGGTTGAAGATAACCGTTTGATTATAGGTTTTGAATACCAGTTTTATCAGGACCGTCTTAATGACGCGCATAACCGACCGGTCTTAGATAAGGCTTTTGCAAATGTTTTTGGTATTCCAGTGATAGTGGAAACTGTTATTGGGTCAGAGTATGCTTTGTCATCATCTACCAATTCCTCAAATATTGCTCAACCGAGCCCAGACGAGGTAGCTAACGTATGGGAGCTGGCTAGTAGCACTTTCGGAAATCAATTCACTCCCCAGGGCGAGGGCGATCCTCAGTAATTAAATAGCCCTATAGTAATTCGGGCAAGGTAGCCTGCTCTTGATCTTTTTCTCTAGTTTTAGTAGATTACGTGAGCAAAACATAACTTGAATAATCTGTGTTTTGTGAAAAGGTACTGATATATTGGGGAGTCGCCAAGTGGTAAGGCACACGGTTCTGGTCCGTGTATCCGGGGTTCGAATCCCTGCTCCCCAGCACTCATTTTCAGCGAAAAGATTGTAGTCGAAATTAAGACGCAAAATTGTAGATACCCGAATTAGTTTATGATAATTTTATACATACTATTACTACTCGTTAGTTTTTATATTCTAGCGATTGTTTGTGAAAGATATTTTGTTCAAAGTCTTCAGATAATAGGTAATAAACTACGCTTATCGGATGATGTTGTGGGAGCAACTTTAATGGCGGCTGGTAGTAGTGCGCCGGAACTTTTTACTTCGCTGATTGCCACCTTTACAATTGGAGCAGAAGATATAGGAGCAGGCACAATCGTTGGTTCGGCTATTTTTAACATTTTGATTATTATTGGCGCTTCAGCTTATGTGGCTACGGCTAAATTAAAATGGCAGCCAGTAATTAGAGATTTATTGGTTTACATTCTTGCAATCGGGCTACTATTTTTTACATTTCGTGATGGACGTGTGACGCTCACGGAAGTTTCATTATACTTAGGGTTGTACGCTGCTTATATTATTTTACTGAGTCAGTGGAAGAGAATTACCGGTTCAGACAAAGCTTCCAATTCTCTTACGGATATTAGTGATCAAGTTGAAAATATTGAACATGACCTAGAAAAAAATAAAGTTGGGTGGAGATTTACTCTGTATGTTATTGATAATATTGTAGACAAGTTTTTTCCTGATCTAAACAAAAGGCCGCAGTTGTACGGTATTACCTTTGCAATCTCAATTGTCATAATTATTGCTCTAAGTTGGATTTTGGTGGAATCAGCCGTGGGGGTTGCTCATATACTTTCTATCCCACAAGCGATCATAGCCCTAACTATTTTGGCTGCAGGAACCTCTATTCCGGATCTTATTTCGTCTATAGTTGTGGCTAGGCAGGGTAAAAGTGATATGGCGATAAGCAATGCGACTGGTAGTAATATTTTTGATATCTTATTTGGTTTAGGCTTGCCGTGGGCAATCTTCACATTAGTTCATGGAGAGAGTTTGGTTGTGGCAACTGAAAATATAAATTCTTCAGTAATTCTATTATTAGCCTCGGCTATAGCGATAATTGCAATTCTAATTATTGCAAGATTTAAAATTGGAAAAAAGATTGGCGTTTCCCTGATGGCTGTGTATTTGGGTTACGTTTTGTACACAATCTATTTAATTTAATATCGTAGTTTAGTTAGTATTGCTCTGGTTTTTTATGAGCAACAGTAAAGCCTTGGTTTGGTATTATTGCTACTTCAGTTTATACTGCCTGCTATGAAAACATCATCTTACTCGCCACGCACATATGTGGCAGATATCATTATTTGGTCTTTAGCTGGAGTGGCAGTTGTGCTGTGGGCCTTGGCTCCTAGGCTCGAACCGGCCTTTAGTAGTTTTGGAAGTTCGGCCACAGCGATTGGTCAGATTTTAGGGCTGGTTGGAGTGTCTTTGTTTGCGGTTAACTTGATACTTAGTGCCCGTCTTAAATGGATTGAGTATATTTTTCAGGGGCTGAATAGAATGTATGTGCAGCACAGTCGTTACGGGCAAATTGCTTTCATGGCACTGTTGTTTCACCCTCTGCTTTTATCAATTCAATATAGCGCTGGATCATTTCTAGGAGCCGCTAAGTTTATTTTTCCAAGCAGTAATGTGGCGATGGATCTAGGAATTTTTGGTCTCGGGTCAATGATACTTTTGATTGTACTGACACTTTATCTGAGGCCGAAGTATAATTTATGGAAATGGACCCATAAATTTTTTGGATTCTCTTTCTTCCTTGGATATTTACACGTCTTATTGATTCCAAGCACAGTTTCATCTTATCAGCCTTTACGAATCTACGTGTTGGCTCTGGCTGCCCTGGGGCTTATGGCATTTTTCTACCGTACAGTATTGGGTCGCTTTTTAGTTAGGCGCTTTCATTATTCGGTTGTGGCTGTTCAGCAACTCAATGATACTATTACGCAGGTTGTGATGAGGCCAAAAGGGCAGCGGTTGAGCTATGTGCCAGGTCAATTTTTGTTTGTTGGTTTTGAAGATCCCGCAGTTGGCTCTGAGTCCCATCCGTTTAGTATCGTGTCGTCTCCAACCGATGAAAATTTAGAGATTGCGGTAAAGAATCTCGGCGACTATACGGCTCGCTTGCCACAGTTGTCGAGTGGTTCATCGGTATATTTAGAGGGTCCGTACGGTACTTTCTTTTCATCCCTTAGAGTTTCTAATCAGCATATTTGGGTAGCCGGCGGAATTGGCATTACTCCGTTTATTAGTAAAGCCAGATCATTAGTGGGGGATAGTAGCCAAAAAGTAGATCTGTATTATTGTGTAAAAAATATTGGAGAGGCAGCCTATGTGGATGAGTTGCGACAACTAGAACAGTCTTTACAGGGACGGTTTCGTTTGTTCATATTTTGTTCAGATGTGGATGGACGAATTACTGCTGATTACATTTCGACGACATCTGGCGGCCTGAGCGATAAAGATATTTATTTATGCGCGCCTCCGGTTATGATTCAAGCGATGAAGGGCCAATTCGTAAAGCAGGGTATTAATCCACGTAGACTTCATTCTGAAGAATTTAATTTCTGATTATGAAAAAAATTACTTTAGTTGCACTAGTAATTTTTACCATTATCGTTGTCGGTGTGGGTATTTTGGGGGTTTTGTTTCCTCCAGTTAAATCAAATACCGTGCCTAGTAAGTCTGCCAATGTAAATGGGGTCAATCAGGGTGCGACGACTCAGTCCGAAACGGCTGGTATTTCTAAAACAGAAATTTCCAAGCACTCAACCGCTAGTGATTGTTATTTGTTGATTAATGGTAATGTGTATGACGTTTCTGCTTACATCGGAGTTCATCCAGGTGGTAGCAGTAGTATTACCTCACGTTGCGGAGGTGAGGTGACTAGCATTTTTACAGCGATACATTCTAATTTCGCGTGGAACCTGTTGGGCAAGTATTATATTGGACCTCTTGAGACAACAGTAGCTACTGGATCGACTGCAGACACAGGCACTTCTGCACAAGATGTTTTTACAGTAATTCAGACAGCGTTGTTGGATAAATATCCAAACGCGGAAATAATCGCGACCAAGCCCTCTAAGAGTTATTATGTATCAAAGTTAATTTATCAGGGGACTTTGTATGAGGTGCACACAGATGCATTGGGCACTGTCTTGGGTGAGGAGGTGCAAGACGACGAGAACGACTGGACCATTTGGGATACTGACGCTGACGATCTGGAATAGGCCGCTCTGAGTCTTGCAAAATTATTTTTTCCAGAAAATGGATATCATAAAATATATTATCGGATACGTTTTCATCACCGCCTTGATTGTTGGATTGATAGCTGTATTTTTTATGGCTATCGCTGCAGCATTTTATGGTTTCTTTGCGATAATTTGGGGATCGGTGTCAGGTTTGCTTTGGATGTTCCGTAAACCAAAAAAGCCAACCCATGTTTGCCAAATGTGTTGGTCGGTTGAGTCTTTTGATGATCCTACTAGTGCGACTTACGGATGTGGTTTTTGCAACTCTGAACTAGCTGCGCAATCTTTCTATATACCGGCTGATGTGTTTTTTCAAAATAATTCTGAGTCTGATTTGGAAGAAAAAATTGTCGAACAGATAGTCAAAATCAAGGATGTCTCTAAGGAAACTTATCCGAATCATAGAGCTGCTACCCATGCCAAGTTTCATCGAAAGAACGGACTGAAAAGATTGAATAATTTACTGAAAATTAGCCGGAGATATTATCCGGGCAAGCCTTAGATGTGAAAACTTGACTTAGTTGCTTATAAAAGTAATAGTAGTAGGTAATTGGTCCCGTAAATACATCAAAATTAAGATAAAAAAATGAGACGTAAAACACAAGGAATATTGGTCACAGCAGTTGGAATTGGTTGTCTATGGGCATCGGCTGCTCTAGCGCTGAACTGGCCAGCCACAAGTGCTACTTTAGTTGGAAGTGCTAATTCACTTGGTGCTGGATATGAACCTAGTGGTATTGTCGCTTTAGCAGATGGACGAGTGGCTATGGTTGGAGATGATGGTGATGTAACTTTGATGTCTCAAGAAGGGCAGATTATAGGCAATTGGTCGCCAGGTGGAGATTTGGAAGGCATCACTGAAATTGGCGATGGTTACGTTTATGTAGCGGTTGAGCACCCAGATACCATTAAACAATTTAATTTATCAACTGGTCAGTTTACAGGTAAGTCTTGGGATTTAACTGGCTGGTTGAAGGGTAGTGACAATCTCGGCATGGAGGCACTGACCTTTGTGCCAAATGGTCATCATCCTTATGTCTCAGGTTTGGCAGGAGGATTGTTTTACGCTGGCCTGCAAGCAGACGGAAAGATTTATGTTATTAATGTTGATCTAACGACAACCAACGCGGCTGAATTAGTTGATGTGATAGATTTGGGTAAAACTTCTGATATCTCCGGACTTGATTTTGATGTTGACACTGGCTTGATGTATGCCTTGTATGATGGGTACAACGAGTTGTTAGAGGCGACTCCAGCTGGTGAGATTTTAAAAACCTATTCTGTAGTTGGTAATGATCAAGAGGGTATTGCTTTGGTGCCAAATTGTGAAACGGGGACAGCTTCGGTATTTATCGCTGAGGATGTGGGTCCAGAAGTATGGAGATATAGCCCATATCCAATCACTTGCCAAGTGGAAGTCCCTCCGGTAGTTGAGGAGCCTCCAATTGAAGAGGTTCCACCAGTTGTGGAGACGCCTCCAGTAGTTGAGGATCCAGCTCCAGTTGAACCACCAGTTGCTGATCCGGTGCCCAGCGAAACTCCTCCCGCTGATGAAGTTCCGCCAACTACTGAGGTTCCTGACGAGCCGGTGCCAACCGAAGAGCCTGCACCTACTGCGCCAGTAGAGGATGGTAGTGGTGACGGTGTATCTGAAACAGAGACACCTGTGGTAGATCCGCCAGTTGTACCGGAAGATTTTCGTAAACATCACATTAAGCCGCGTAAAGTTAAGGTGCGCTGGAGTGATGTAGCTGATCGATACGAATTGGACTTGTATACCAAAGGTCGTGGCAAATTGGTCACAAGGTTCACTGGTCTAAATGAAGCAAAAAAAGTCATTGGTAAAAAATATTTGAAGTCGGATAGAAAATACTGGATCAGAGCCAGGGCTTGCAATGAGGCTGGCTGTTCAGAATATACTCCATATATTAAAATCAAGAATGGTAAATAAGTGTTTATTTCTTGATCTATAAATCATATGAGAAAAAATCTACTTTGGTCGGTTCCAATTATTGCGCTGGTACTGCTAGGAGCTGGTTGCGGTGAAAGTTTAGGTAAGAAGGTAGACGATCAGGTTGATTCAGCTCAAGCAACTGCTTCCGACAAGATTGCCCAGGAAGCGGCTGAGAGAGCCATGGAAAAAGAGCTTGAGAAAAATGGTCAAGATGGCAACGTGGACGTCGATGATAAATCAATCAGTATAACTACGGGTGAGGGAGAGTTTGCTATCGGTGAGAACGTGGCATTGCCGTCAGGTTTCCCAAGTGAAATTCCAATCTATAATGGTAGTAAGATTTCGACTGCCTCAGCTAGCTCAGAAACCAAAGAGTACTCTGCCTCATTAAATACGGAAGATACTTATGAAGATGTAGTATCATTTTACAAAGATGCTTTGAATAGTAACGGCTGGACTCTAGGAGACACTAATACAGCTGATTTGAATGGTAGTGGTTTTACACACCTGGAAGCGACCGGCCATGATCTGTCGCTTAATGTTACAGTCACAAGTGGAGTCAGCTTTGGTGATGGTAAGATTCAGATTTTGCTTGCCACTGAAGCGAAGTAAGATTATTTTATAAAAACGCCCGCGAGCTGCGGGTGTTTTTATTTGCGTTCCAGTTTAGTGACAAGCTCGACGTGGGGTGTATGAGGAAACATATCGACCGCTCGCATAGCTGATACTTTATAATAATCCTGCAACTGCACCATTTCGCGAGCGAAGTTTTTATAGTTACATGATACATAGACAATGGTAGCCGGTGCTGCCGAAATAACATCAGCTAGAGCTTTATCGTGCATGCCGCTGCGTGGAGGATCAAGAATAACCGTATCGGCACCCAGGTCCTTCCAATTAAAACTTTCAGTTTTGGCATCGTGCCACTCGGCGGTGACGCCATTTAAGGTGGCGTTAATTTTGGCGTCGGCGATGGCTTCTGGTACTAACTCTACTCCAATGGTTCGGTTGGTTTTAGCGGCCAAAGAAACGCCAAAAAAACCACTGCCACAGTATAGATCAAGCAGAGTTTGATTAGTTAGGTCACCTGCAAATTCAGTGACGGTAGATTGTAATAAAGCAGCAGCGTGGGGGTTGGTTTGAAAAAAAGCGTTTGGGGTAATACGAAAGGTAAATCCACCAATGCTTTCTTCAATGAATCCAGGACCAGACATGGTTTCCATTTTATCGCCAAAGGAGACATCAGTGATGGTTGAGTTAACTGACCAAATGATGGTAGTAGCATTACAATTATTAGATAGGGCTACTAAGGCTGCTCGCGTGGCCTGTTCTTCTATCTCGTCTGTGGGGGCGCTGGTCACAATATTTATCATGGTTTGTCCTAAGGTGCTCGAGCGGACAACCGCGTAACGTAAGAGTCCTTGATGGGCTTTGCGGTCAAAGAAAGTTAGACCACTGTCTGCCGTCCAGGCTTTGATTGCCACAAACAAATTTTCTATTTGGGTGTCGGCTAGAAAACAGTGATGACCATCTATTACCTTCCACCACTTTCCTTTTTGACGCATGCCGACGCGACCTTCGAAATCGATAACAAAGTCCATGCGATTACGGTAGTGCTCAGTCTTGGGAGAGGGGAGTATCTCTGTGCAGGTAAAATCTAATGCCTTCAACCGAAAAGATCCGTTAATGTCGGAGATCTTTTGTTGCAATTGTTTGTCATAAGGTATGTGTGACCAGCCACAAGAGCCGCAGACATCTGGATTGGGACATAATGTAGACATGACGTTCAGTGTACGGCAATTCTTTGGTTCAAACAATAGCCTTGCTGAAAAGTACTTTTTGTGGTACAATATTATAAATTAGTTCTTCTGATTCAAAGAATGGAGTCTCGAACAAAAAAAACAATTGGATTAGTATCGCTATTAGTTTTGCTCATTGGAGCTACAGCCGTAGTCTGGTATTTAATATTATGGCCAAGGTATTTTGCGCCGGTTACTCAAGTTTCAGTTCAGCCTCAAGGTCAGCAGCAACAGCCGAGTAAAATAAAACCGGACTCAGCGGTAGTAGAAACAACTTCGAATGGTTTGATCAGCGTTGTTTCGGCAGAGGATTTAGCTGATTATTTTGCTAGTAGTAACCTCAGCTATGGAGTTGGCGTGCTCCGGAGTGCTTCGGGAGTTGCCGAGACTGATGCTGCCTCAACTGAAACAATTGGTTTCGGTAGCTCTGATCAGACTGAGCGTTATTCAGAGACCAACGTGCAGGTTTCTGGAATAGACGAGCCTGACATTGTTAAAACAGATGGGGAACAATTATATATCGCTCCAGATATTTTATACAGATATGCTTTTTCAAGTGATGTGTCGGAAAACCCCAAGGGAGGGGACGGACAGCAGTTGTCAAAAACAACTATCGTAGATGCCTTGCCGGTAGAAGATATCTCTGTACTAGGAAATATAGATGAAGCAGCAACTGATTTATTGTTACACGATGATACCCTAATAGTTTTTTCAGATAGTGCTGTTACCGGATATGATGTTAAAACTTCAAGTGCGCCCAAGGACTTATGGTCATTGGCTCTAAATCAGGATCAATACTCTAGTGTGGTGATGGCGCGACTATATAACGATAATTTGTATTTGGTGACAGTTACTTATCCAGATTCCGCGTTGCCTTGTCCATACGCGCCGTTGAGCACTGCAGCTTTTGATATTGAAATTTCATGTAGTGACATTTTACGTCCTCAGGCGACAACGGATAGTCGGGGTATTTATACAGTTTTAGTTATTAATCCAGGTACGGGAGAGGTTCAAGCTCAAGCCGCTTTGGCTGTCGAGAGCTATCAATCCGTCATGACAATGTTTGATGGAGGAATCTACCTGACTTACGTAGAACAGCCTGACCAGTTCTTGGTGTATAGAGATTTTTTTGCCAACGAAGGAGCGACCTTGATTGATGATGGTTTTACTGCACGTCTGGAAGAAATTGATAGCTACGATATTCATTCGGATAGTAAATTGACGGAGTTGTACTATGAAATTCAAAAGCTTGATAGCTCTGCTGATATTGATCAGAATACTGGATTATCAGCCTTTGATTTAGCCTGGACTAAATATCAAGAAAGCCATGCCCGCGATTTAGAAAAAACTACAATCGTTAGAATGGCTTTGGATGATTTATCGATTGAAGCCACCGGCCAAGTGCCAGGGGATTTGTTAAATCAATTTTCAATTGATGAGAGTGACGGATTTCTGAGGTTAGCAACTACTATCCATGGACCAAGCAATGACACTTCGGTGAATGATTTGTATGTGTTAGATGAAAATCTTGCAATTGTTGGATCGGTGGCAGACCTAGGAGCGGGAGAGCGAATATATTCAGCTCGTTTCGTTGGAGCTGCTGGTTATATAGTAACTTATCGAGAGACTGATCCGTTCTTTGTATTTGATCTTTCAAATCCAGAGTTACCTAAGGTGGTGGGAGAGCTTAAGATTCCTGGTTATTCATCTTATCTACACCCGGTCGATGACGTGTCGGTTTTGGGAGTTGGTAAGAACGAGAAAGGAAAAATAAAATTATCTTGGTTTGACGTGACAGATCCAACAACGCCGGTTGAATCTAGTAAAGCAGTTATTGAGGAAGATTGGTCAGGCGTTCTTTCAACGCATCATGCTTTCTTACTTGATTCGGTACACTCTGTATTCTTTATACCAGCGGGAGATAATGGATATGTTTATAGCTATGCAGGAGGCCTTCTTAAGCAAGTGCAAGAAGTGATTGACATCAAGGCCCGCCGTGCTGTTTATATTAATGATTATTTATATATCATCGGAAGCAACTCAGTTGTAGTGCTGGATGAAAGCACTTGGAAAATAGTTGCTACCCTTAATTTAACGAAGTAATAAATTCACTATGGCATTTAGAGTAAGAAAAGAAGGGGGAGTAGGATCTAGTATTGCGGGTATGTTATTTGGTATTTTAATGATTGTTTTTGGAGCCCCTATTGCAGCTTGGTATGCTGAGTCTCAACATAGTGCCGAAGATTTTACTTCAGCTACAGTAGTTGAATCTAATACAGAGGCAGAAGGATACATAGTGGTGAAAGATATAGCGGTGTCTCAGGATGACCTTCTGTGCCCGTATCTGGGATTGAACGGATATGTAGCTGACGCTTCTGATGTAGAAGAATCTGGAAGCGGAGAAAGTGACGTTGCTGTTGTTTCAGAAAATGAATCTGCTATCCCAGCTCAAGATTCAAATAAATCTTGCTTATATGTAAGCACGACACAGGAACAGTATGAGCGTTCCGAGTACGAGCACTGTGGAAAATTATCAAACGATCAAACTGTCATTAGACAACTTGATGATGTTTGTGACTCTAACGGAACTAATTGTGAGTCATGTTATTTAGTCGAGGAGTACGATTGGTCTGATGTCGATGAAGGTGTGAGAACTGATTTTGGAGCATTTACGCTGGGAGATTACAACATTGATCCAGAAGATACGCCACGCTTTATTGGTCTTGAGAAGCTTGTTGAATACGAATTTTTAGAATCAAAAAATGATCCTGTAGAAGGAGACTTCCGCTGGAGCTATGAATTTTTTCCAACCGACCAAGATGTATTAGTTGCTGGTAGTTCTGAAAAGAATGAGATTCGTGGAGCCTACGATGGTAAGCCATTTGTGATTTCAAACCTGGCCTATCAAGGAACTCTTGAAGCAATGCAGCAAAAAGATAAAACTGCTAAGTGGGGATTGAGAATTCTATCCCTCGGCTTTATGGTGTTTGGTATGATCTTGGTGACTGGTCCTCTGACTATGTTTACCAATATATTTAGAGCCATCCCAATGGTTGGTAAGTACATGGACAAGGGGCTAGATGCCGTAGTTGGTTTTATAGCTGCCATCATGGGCTTCTTCTTCTGGGTGATACTTTACGGTATTGTCTTGGTATTAAAAAATATTGTCGCAATTATTATAGTTTTGGCACTGATTGGTGTGGCGATATTTTTCCTTGCAAAGCGAGGTAAAAAAGAAGATGGGGGAATCCCGCCAGCTTCGCCACCGCAAACACCAGTTTCTTCATAAAGCCACGAGTAACAAAAAAGTGAAAATAAAATAGGCGCAATTAAAGCGCCTATTTTATTTGTCTGCAAGAGCTTTGGTAATTGCTTGTACCGGAAGCAGGGCGCACTTTAGGCGAGTGGGTCCAAGTTCAATGCCTAATAGATCAATAACGTCGTCAGGAGTAAGCTGTTTAGCTTTGGTAATTGCTTGTCCGGTAATATCTTCTGTGAGCATTGATGCAGCGGCTTGGCTGATGGCGCATCCTTCACCAGTAAACATCACTTCTGCCACTTTTCCGTCGGCCAGTTTGAAAGAAAAAATTAGCTCGTCACCACAGGAACTATTTCGTTCCGTCTGGATGATGTCAGGATTCTCAACGCTACCGCTGTTTCTAGGGTGGCGATAGTGGTCTAAAATTTCTTCTTGGTAGATATCCATTTTATGTCAGTAACTGTTGGGCTTTTTTGATACCATTGAGTAGAGCAGTAATATCTTCGCTGGTATTGTAAAAATATAAACTAGCACGAGTGGTAGAGGGGACTCCCCATTTCTGAAGCAGAGGCTGCGCACAGTGGTGACCAGCTCTGACGGCTACCTGACTTTCATCCAAAATAGATGCTACGTCATGGGCATGTACTCCGGCTACTGTAAAAGATACGATGCTAGTGCGGGCGGCTCGGTCTTTAGGTCCAAAGCTTGTAACTCCTTCAGCAGATTGAATGCCTTGCCAGAGCTCATTATAAAGTTCATCAACTCGAGCATGAATAGCATCAAGGCCAATGTTTTGAAGGTATTTAATAGCGGTCCCTAATCCAATAACACCAGCAATATTGGGTGTGCCTGGCTCGTGCTTGGCAGGCAGAGCGGCCCAGGTTGATCGCTCTAAGGTAACTTTATCAATCATGCTCCCACCGCCGTAGACAGGTTCCAGCCGGTTTAGTAAATCGCGCTGGCCATATAATACGCCCACGCCAGTTGGTCCACATAATTTGTGTCCCGAGAAAGCTAGCATATCAGCTCCGAGGTCCTGAACATTGATGGGTTGGTGTGGAGCGCCTTGGGCAGCATCTACAACGACTATAATATTAAACTCATGAGCTATATCGCTAACCTCACGTACTGGTAAGGTATATCCAGTCACGTTTGAAGTATGAGTGATTGATAGAATTTTTGTTTTTTTTGTAATTAGACTACGTAGCGTTTGAGGATCTATTTTTTCATCTTCGTTTGTGTCTAAAAAAACTAACTTGGCTTGACGATCTTTAGCGACTAGCTGCCACGGGACTAAGTTAGAATGATGTTCAATTGTGGAAACGATAATCTCATCATCTTTTTCTAGGTCTTGGCCTAATAGGCGAGCTGCTAAATTTAGTGAGTGGGTGGTACCACTAGTAAATATTATTTCTTCAACACTGGAGGCTCCAATAAACTCACGGACAGCTTCACGGGTGGCTTCATAGGCCTCTGAGGCCTGTTCGCTCCACGAGTAAATGCCACGGTGGACGTTAGCATTATAGTTGGTGTAGTAATCAGTGATTGCATCAATTACCACCTGCGGACGTTGTGAGGTTGAGGCGTTGTCTAAAAAATGTACTCCGCTTTTTAAAAAAGGAAAATCCTGCTGGAGACTGATTGGCGAGAGGGGATTATTCATACGAGATGCCGTTTTGTTTATTTTGCACCATCTGATGAATTTCGGAAAGTAGCTCTGGTTCACGTACGGTCGCTAGCATTTCCTCTAGAAAACCAGCTACTATCATTTTTCGAGCACTGGCATCATCAATGCCCCGCGATTGCAAGTAAAAAAGCTGCTCTGGTCTAATGTAATGCACAGCCGAGCTGTGAGAGGCTTTAACGTCGTCGGTGTCAATCTGTAAACCAGGCAAAGAATTAATTTGTGCCTTTTTACTCATTAACAAACCCTCGTGCGCTAGGTGTCCGTCAGTTTGCGATCCGGTTTGATGAATATTAATTGAGCCAGCAAAATCGGCGTGGCCACTGTCTACCGCGACGCCGCGAACCAGTGTTCTTGACATAGTGTTTTTTCCAATATGTTCGGCGTTCAATTCCATTTTCATATTTTGTTTATCCGTAGCAAAGTACATTACATGATTTTCGTAGGCGGTGTGATTGCCTTCGAGTTGTCCGACCATGGTTACATTGGCAGAATCAAACAGTCCAGTAAAAAGACGAACCACAGCGTTGTCATGCAAGATGATCTGTTTACTGACAGCCTGGTCGCTGGCGTGCTCTGTAACTTGTAGTGATATTAAATCAAGTTGAGCACCGGTCTCAACAATTATTTTTGAACTTCGAATGTCGCGTTCGCATAAAATTGCTCTGGAGTTTTTACCAACTGTCGCAGTCCAGCTTTGGTCAGGACCAATGTCTGGTAGCGTAAGGTATGTCTTCGAGTCATATCCCTCAGGTATGAGGATAGACACGCCGTCTGTGGTTTTGTCGATAGTGATATTCATATTATCCAACTGATCCTTCCATTTCTAATTCGATCAAGCGATTCATTTCTACGGCATATTCGAGCGGCAGCTCTTTAACTATTGGTTCAATGAAACCATTTACAACCATGGCGGTAGCTTCGTCTTCTGTTAGTCCACGGGTTTGTAGGTAAAAGATGTCTTCGGTCGATATTCTGCCAGCGCTGGCTTCGTGAGCAATAGAAGCGGTGTTGTTTTGAATTTTCATTTGGGGAACCGTATCTGATTTGGAATGATCGTCCAAAATCAAGGCGTCACATTTTACGTTGGAGACTACGTCGTTAGCGTGGGAGGCCACCTGAATCAATCCGCGGTAGATTGAAGCGCCACCATCCTTGGATAATGACTTCATTACAATATTTGAAGTAGTTTCTGAGGCAGAGTGAAACACTTTAGCGCCAGTATCTTGAATTTGTCCGGCTCCGGCAAAGGCGATGCCGAGATGGTCAGCGTGGGCCCTGCGACCAATCAAGATTGAGCAAGGATAAAGCATAGTTACGCCACTGCCCATGTTACCGCCAACCCATTCCATGTGCCCATCTTCTTCAACAATTGACCGCTTGGTATTTAGGTTATAGGTATCGGCGCTCCAGTTTTCAACTGAAGAGTAGCGAAAGTGACCGCTTTTTTTTACGAAGATCTCGACACAGCCGGCGTGAAGAGAATTGGCACCGTATTTTGGAGCTGAACAACCCTCAATGTAGTGTGCTTCGGCGCCCTCCTCAATAATCATGAGTGTATGTTCGAATTGTCCCATGTTTTTTGCGTTCATGCGAAAATAGGCCTGGAGTGGTTGGGTAACTTTAACTCCAGCTGGTACGTACAAGAAGGTTCCGCCTGACCAAACGGCGGCGTGAAGGGCGGCAAATTTATGGTCGCTTGGAGGTACGCATTTTTTCATAAAATACTTTTGGACTATCTCGGGATAACGCTGGACAGCAATGTCCATGTCTTCAAAGATAACTCCAAGTGACTCCCATTCTTCGCGAAGTCTGTGGTAAACCGTTTCAGATTCATATTGAGCGCCCACTCCAGCTAGAACTTTGCGTTCGGCTTCAGGGATGCCCAGGCGCTCAAAGGTTTCTTTAACGTCGGTTGGAACGTCTTCCCAAGATTTATTTCCTTCAACTATTTCGTCTGGAGCTGCGTAATAAATTATTTCATCAAAATTCAGCTTGCTCAAATCAGGACCCCAGGTAGGCAGGGGTTTTTCTTGAAAGAGCCGAAGTCCTTCAAGGCGAATATCTAACATCCAATCTGGTTCATTTTTGTTGGCGGAAATTTTTCGGACCAGAGACTCTGTGATTCCACGTTGTGCTGCGGTGGCGTAGTCAGATTGATTACGATGTTCAAAAGTCTCTCGGTCTAGTCCGGAAAAAATGCCACCCTGCTTGTTGGTGTCTGCCATAGGAGTTAGGCTCTTAGCCAGTCGTAACCCTGTTCTTCAATTTTGTGAGCTAGGCTCTTATCACCTGAGTTTACGATGTTGCCGTCCATCATAATGTGAACCGCGTCTGGCTCAATATACTTCAGAATTCTTGGGTAGTGAGTGATAATTAGAACTCCCATTTGATTTTGTTCGCGCAAGGTGTTAATGCCAGCCGCCACAACGCGCAGGGCATCAACGTCAAGACCTGAGTCAATTTCGTCGACGACAGCAATGTCTGGATTTAGCACTGCCATTTGTAATATTTCTGATTTCTTTTTTTCTCCTCCAGAAAAGCCATCGTTGAGATAGCGGTCGGCAAATTCTCGTTTCATGTGCAGAGTATCCATGGTGCCCTCAAGTAGTTCGCGGTACTCTCTAATCTTTAAAACCTTAGCGTCGGGGTCAGTAGCTCGACGTCTGGCATTCACCGCTTGTTTTAAGAAGGTAGATATTTTGACACCTGGCACAGCGTTGGGGGACTGAAAGGCTAGAAAGAGTCCGAGATTAGCTCGCTTGTCTGGAGCTAGCGCCACAATGTCCTGACCTTTAAAGTTAATAGAGCCTCCAGTAATAGCGTATTTTGGGTGGCCGAAAATAGCTTGTGACAAAGTCGATTTTCCTGATCCGTTTGGACCCATAATGGCATGCACCTCACCCTTTGGTACAGTAAGGTTAATGCCATGTAAAATCTCGACTTCATCGATGGCAACGGTTAGGTCGCGTATCTCTAATTGGATATCCATATCGAAAAAAGTTATAGACTTGATTTGCCTATACAAAATCGCACGTTTTACCGAAAATAGCAAGCGGTTTTTAGTGTTACGTTGTTGACAAAACGGCAAAAATAATGTATACTATGATCAATACTATTATAGAAAAACTTTGGTATGCAAGGAGGAGCTGGTCGAGAAAGAACCCGTCCGATGATTAAGCCTTTAGGGCAACCCAAATCATCCCGTGAACCTAGACCAATGCCAGGTGCGCGCTTGCAGGTAGCACCAGAGCTTGCGCAGTCAGAGGCTACCCCTCGTCGTAATGAGAGCTGGTCTGAGTTTCACGATGAAGCGCGTGACCGGCTTTTATCTTTACGCCAGGATTTGGAAAGGCGATTAAGTACACTTACTGCAGAGGGTCGCGACACTCGTAGTACCATGCAGCGCCTTCATGATATGTGGCAGCGAGCCAAAGAGTGGATGGAGTTAGCACGTAATCAAGCTAAGGAATTGCGTGGTACTATTGCGCATGTTGAGCAAATGGTGGCTCGCCTTGATGCGTCCGATGAAGATTACGTTAGAAATCAATTACTTCCATATATTCAGGGTCTGGCTAGATCTTCACGCGAGAAATTTTTAATTGAACCATCTCCTGACGTCGGAGTGGTAATGAGTCCAGATTTTCAGTTACCTGGTTTCACAGAGTCAGACTGGGATTTTTTTCGTAAAAGTGAGATTGAGGCAGGTCAACGAGAGCTGCAGATTAGTGCAGAACGAGCTGACTTTGATAGACGAGGTGATGCGGTCGTTGGTTTTGATCAGGCGGTTGACCATTTTATTAGTGGGGACCCAGCCGCAACAAAGCCGCCAGTTCTACAGGTTGAGGCTGAGCATGAAGATGCTCACGCTGGAGAGCTAGATGCCAAAGCTCAAGAATCCATCAAGGCGAATCAATTTTTACGAGATGTGTCGGATTTATTCCAGACAAATCCAGAAAAAGCCGAAGCGGCCCTGCGGAGCATTATTGATCATCCTATTTCTATTCACGGTAAAGAGTACCAAGTCGCGGGCGTTTTGTGCCGGGGAGGCGTAGGAATTGCTCTGCATGTCTTTGATGCTAGAACTAGTCAGGAGTTTGTTATGAAAGTAACCGCGCCAGGGAAGCGCAGTCGGATGAGTGTGCATAAGGGAGGTTTTGGCGTGCGTAGTCAATTGTTAGAAGTTGCCGCTCTTCATCGTCTTACTAAAAGAGAGCGATCCGACAAGCGCCAGGCGGGCGAAGCAGCTCCAGACTTTATTCCGGTTTCTGAAATGGTTGATGCCCTACAAATTTTTGATCGAAATAATAGGGATCAGGTCGTGACAGCTTTGGTTATGGAAAAAGTTGAGGGCAAGATGCTATTTCAGTTATTTGAAGAGCGATCCATTACTCCCGAACAGACTTCAAAAATAGCCCTCGGTGTTATCAGAGCAGTTCAGTATATGCACGAACGTGGGGTTTATCATCGTGACCTCAAGCCACCTAACGTGATGGTTACTGATAGTGGTGAGGTTAAATTGATCGACATGGGAATGGCGTTAATTCCTGACATGGTCGAGCAACAATTGGAAAGGGTGGCCTCTAAGTCTGTGACTGAAGTAGCGTCAATGGTATCTAACGAGAGCGATTCGGATGATGACACGGGTGCTCAAGTCGGGCCCATTCAAATCTCTCTACCGGATAACCGCTGGGTGCGTGCGCCTAACTTGCCACGCCCCATGGAGGCGCCAGCTGTCTATGCCTTGCCAGAAGTTGGCTCGGCTTATGGAACGCCACCTTATATGCCAGATTGTGAGTTAAGTCATGAGATATCAGAAGAGTTGACACCTAAGTTGGTTAATCCAGCTGATCCTGAGGCTATTACAAAAAGATTATCCGAGGTGGCTTATCGGCGAGACATGTATGCCGTTGGTAGAATTATAGATAGATTGGCTAGGCAGCTTCATGCCAAAGCGCAAACCGAAGCAGACGCTAGGCTAGTCGATGTATTGCAGTGGGCTAGTTCCAGAGTTGTTAATGAATATGAATACGCAGTGCCAGGGGTTGACCAGGTAGCGCTTGGAGAATTAGTTAGAATAATAGAGAACTGGGAAAAGGATGAGATCTGGAGAGAGACACAGACACCAGAGGCTCAGGATTTAATGTCTACTGTTAATCGTCATTTGTTTGATAAACAGGCACGACTGAAAGATTTATCGTCATTGTATCGTTACCGGGCAAGTCGTCCTTTTGAATACAATCCACGCAGCATCACCGATGAACAGTTAGCTGATTCTATAAGTCCAGATTCTAGGTATGAAGACGTAGCTTTAGATGACGGGAATACTTTTAATTTAGATGATGGCAGTGACCCAAAAATTAATGATAGAAACACATACGCGGGGGACTAACAGATTGAGCCGTCGAGCTGTTTGATAGTAAGGCGATTATTATTGCTAGTGAATTTGTTTAGGTAAAAAAATCCCCGCATCGATGTTATCAGCAGCTGACAGTTGCTGATTTTCGATTCAGGGTTACCAGAAGCCCGGGGGCGACTGGCGGTGCATGTGCAGACGGTCTGCGAGCTCGGGATTTTCCCGTTCCCACTTGGCCATTTCGGCTTCGGCTTCTGCCATCCATTTCACGAAGGGGAGCAGCCAGGCGAAGATCGCGTAGATCAGCCCTGTCAGCGGGATGACGATGGCGCCGGCGACGAGGCCGACCAGGAGGTAGTTGCGCAGCGCATCTCGGCTGCGGACGAAGCCGGTGGCCCAGGCCGGAGCCAGGAACATGACGGCAACGGCGAGGTTGGTGCAAGCCACCACCAGGTAGGACAGGCCGATCAGACGCAGGATCTCGGACAGGGCCATGGGGCCTCCAGCGGGTTTCTCCAGGCGGCGGAATGACGCTTGGTGTGTTGCTACTTTAGCTGTTTTTACTTGAATGTCAAGATTGAATCAACTTAGTTTTTATGTTGCTTTTGAAGTAATATGTGTGATAAAGTTGTTTAAATAATATAATTGACTTATTGATAGGCCATGAAGATTTTCGCAAAAAAAGGACAGGTTGGGGAGGAGAGCGCTGATGTCGTGTGTGTTGTACATTTTGCACAGCAGAAACAACTCAGTGGTCCAAGCAAGCAGATTGATAAAGCGATGGGTGGCTACTTGCAAACTGTGATTGATGAGGAGGGTTTTAAAGGAAGAGCAGATCAAACTCTATTGGTACATACTCATGGTCAGGTGCCTGGAAAAAGGGTTTTGATAATCGGCGGCGGAGACAAGAAGACGTTTACGCTTGAGCAGTTTCGAAGAATGGCTGGATCAGTTGTTCGTGCTGCCAAGGCTGTACAGGCAGATAGTTTGACCATCTCTTTTGAAGGGTTAACCTCAACTAAGATAACTAGTGAATTACTAGGGCAGGCCTTGAGTGAAGGTGTGTCGCTGGCTTCATATCAATTTACAAAATACAAAGGTAAAGAAGAAAGTGATAAGAAAGACAAAGCCTCGCTTAAAGAGGTTATTGTGCTAGCTGCAGATGCTGGTCAATTAAAACAGGTGCAAAAGGGTATTGATCGTGGTGTTATTTATGCCGAAGGTGCAATGTTTGTCCGAGATTTAGTCAACGAACCGGCCGTGGTGGTAAAACCAAAGTACTTAGCTGAAAGAGCTGTTGAAGTTGGAAAGATCACTGGTGTAAATGTGAAGGTCTATCGAGAGGTGGATTTAATAAAATTAAAAATGGGTTCGTTTTTGAGCGTGGCCGCTGGTTCGGATGAGGAGCCTTATATGGTTCATCTTTCTTATAAACCTAAGAAGAAAAATGTTAAGAAAATAGTTTTTTGTGGCAAGGGAATTACGTTTGATTCAGGTGGCCTATCGATCAAGCCAGCTCAGTATATGGAGACCATGAAAATGGACATGGCGGGAGCGGCGGCTGTTCTCGGCATGTTTACACAGATTGCAAAAATCAAGCCAGATGTTGAGGTGCATGGAGTAATGCTATTAACGGAAAACATGCCATCAGGTAAAGCAACTCGACCAGGAGATGTGGTGACTGCTTACAACGGCACGACCATTGAGGTAACTAACACCGACGCCGAAGGTAGATTGATTTTGGCAGATGGTTTAAGTTGGGCTGAGAAAGAAATAAAACCTGATTACATGGTTGACTTAGCCACTCTAACGGGAGCTGCGATAGTTGCGCTTGGTCAGGAATGTGCGGCTTATATGGGTACGGACGAAAAATTACTGGCTCAGGTGCGTGGGGCGGCTGATGTAGTCGGGGAGCCATTGTGGGAACTGCCATTGATTCAGGAATATGTACCGCTTATGAAAAGCGAGGTGGCTGATTTTACAAACAGTGCTCGCACGCCGTGGGCTGGAACTATTTTAGGAGGCCTATTCTTGCAACAGTTTGTTGAAAAGACGCCCTGGGTTCACATTGATATAGCTGGTCCAGCCTTTGTTGAGCATCAGATTCTTTCTTATGTGCCAAAGGGCGGTTCTGGATTTGGCGTAAGGACCTTGCTGGAGCTTGTCTCCAACTTGCGGTAAACTTTTGAGCGATAACTTGATGTATTCTATGAGACGCTGTCGTTTGGTCGTCTATGTTTTAGAGTGAATAGAATCATCATTCGACAATAATTTATCACGCCAAAAGTTGTCCAGATAGCAAAGGGCCACAGGATCCAATCCCGATAGGGGACTGCAAATAAATATATAATCAGAATTGTAAAAGTGAGTCCGACTCCAATGCGGGTGATTTGAGATTTTTCGTAGAAGAATTTTCCTGTGTAAAGTTTTATAAAAATTCGTCCACCGACACCAATGGATGTTAGTAGAATTGCCAACCAAAATAGCCAGGAAGGAATGTCTGTATAAAGAAAAATATAGATACCACTAAGAAAACCAAAGGTTGGATCAATTACTGACTCCAGACGTTTGCCAAGGTCTGACTCTACTTTCCATAAACGAGCTAGGCTACCATCAAGTTTATCAGAAACAATTCCAAGAATTACTAAGGCTTGAACTGTCCAAATTGGTGCCGGTATGAAAATAAGACCGCCAATTAAAATAGCCGTACAGAGTCTAAATAGCGACAGGAGGTTGGGGATGTAAGGTCTATACTTCATTGAGGTTATTATATCATATGAATCAGCTCTTGATTTATCCCTGATTTTATGGTGGTATGTTAGCATATGCATACATTATTAAGACTGGTTCTGGACACTTCGTCTGGAGACGATACGGTTGTCGTAAGGTTGTTTCAAAACAAGACGATTGTTGATGAAAAGACAGTTGAATTTACTTCAAATGATACCCAGGCGTTGCTTCCAGGGATTGTTGACCAATTAGCGAGCCAGAATTTTAATTTAGGCGATGTTAGTGAGGTTATTATAGTTCCCGGAATAAATCGTTTTACCGTAGACAGATTAACAACAGTGATTGCAAACGGCATTGGTTGGACCGGTGATGTGCCGGTGACGGTGCGGTCTATACCATTGGATTCATCTACTATTGGAGATAAAAAGGCAGGTACTACTTTTGAGCCTGTACCTGTTCAGTACTCAAAGTCACCAACTATAAACTAGGAATGTCACCAGACGAAGAGCGTAATATAAAACGGATCCATGCCCTGCGTGGAATTGTTGTAGGTCGGTGGTTCTTGATATTTGGCTTGGCCATACTTGGTATTGTACAGATGATAGTTGGCATTGCGATTGTGTCATTGACGCCGGTGATGCTTGGGTTATTGGTTTCAATTCCGGTTTTTTATAATTTCATTTACACAGTTTACCTATATCGTTTTTCAGACCGACTTAGTTACAAGCAGTTGGCTCTGCTTAGTTTTTTGCAGGTGCTGGTAGATCAAATTGTATTTACCTTTATAATTTTTGTGACGGGTGGTGTAGAAAGTATCGGATTTATTCTGTACTTTTTTCCAATGTTGTCAGCTACGATTTTGTATTCTGACTTAAGGATTATTTCTTTTACTATAGTGACCATCTTCTGGTACACCAGTATGGTCGTTTTGGAATTTAATGGCGTGATTCCACATTTTGCACGCTATTTTTATGACCCTGGTTTTTTTGAAAACGCGGAAGTTACCTTAGCCAACACCATTAGCATTGATTTGATTTTGTTGTTCACAGGATTGTTTTCGGTTTTTGTTAATCGAATCATTAGAGATAGAGAGCTTGAAATAACCATTGAAAGAGACAAGGTTAGATCTATTTTGAATTCTTTGGAAGACGGAATTATAATGCTCGATGCCAGAAAGCACGTGTTGTTGATGAACCCGCCGGCTCGTGACATTTTGCGTTTCTATGGAGAGGTGTTTGGGCCTGAGATTAGGAAAGAGGATTTTCCGAGGGCCTTTGGTAAATTAATACAATCAATTCGGGAACAGCCAGAGACCAAGCGACTGGACCAAGAGGTGGTTGTTGAAGAGGGGCAGAATAACAATGTCATTCAGGTGGATACCATCCCTATTTATGCGGCCGATGGTTCAATTGTTAGCTGGGTGAAGGTTCTTCACGATATTACTCGGGATAAGGAGCTAGACGAAATTAAGTCAGATTTTATCTCGGTGGCAGCTCATCAACTACGGACGCCACTGGCAGCCCTAAAATGGTTTTTTAAGTTAATGATAGAGGGTGATGCTGGTAGCGTGACAGAGAAACAGCAAAATCTTATGGAAAAGGCTTATGTTCGCACCAATGAGGTAATTGAAATCGTGAACAACCTGCTAGATATTTCTGAGATTGAAGAAGGCCGCTTTCCGTATGAATTTGCCGAAGGAGATATCATAGAGGCGATTGGAGCAACCTTATTAAGCGCTCGGCAAGATGGATCGCAAAAAAATGTTAGTGTGGAGTTTGAGCATTCTGACAAATTGCCACTAACGGAGATGGATTCGCAAAAGATGCGAATGGCCATACAGAATTTGGTGGACAATGCAGTAAAATACTCAAGAAAAAATTCTTCTGTTAAGATTAGAGCAGAAATAAAAAATAATCGATTGTTTGTTTCGATTGGAGATCAAGGTATTGGCATTGCAAATGATGAGCAGGCAAAGATTTTTTCTAAGTTCTTTAGGGGGCGCAATGCAAAAGAGTATGAGCCAACTGGCTCAGGCCTTGGCTTGTATATTGTTAAGAATGTTGTACAAAGGCATCGGGGACAAATTTGGTTTGAATCTGAAGTCAATAAAGGCACGACCTTTTTCTTGTCTTTGCCAATTCCAAGAAAGTATTTACCACCAAAAAAATGAGAAGAAGTATATCATCTGGAGAGCCACGCTTGCGAGCACATAATTTAAATGAGCGTGAAGCCTCGGCCACCGGGAGTCCTCTTTTTGATCCTGAACGAGCAATCCCACGAGCACAAGTTAAACAGTGGTTGGATTATGCAACAGAGCCAATTGTTCAGCAGCAAGTTTCTCGAATGGAATTGTCAAAATCTGAATATTGGAGAAGAATAAGTAGCTATCCAGGCGCTCCTAAGCATAGAGTGGCTGCTGATTTGATTTTAATGTTTCCTGACTCGAGAGGCCGACTTGATCTTAGTGAGGAGCTTTTTAAAGTAGCTTCTTCGATGATAAATGTTGAATCAAAGGGTAATGAGGATTTTGAAAAGCTAAGAGATCTGGCGGTACTTTTTCCTGGGCGGAGAGATGATCTTGATCTTGATAATCATCGTGAAGTTGAACTTCAAGATCTTATTATGCATCCTATGGGCCGACCGTGGTCAGGGTACGGGTCTGATAATATTTCTAGGTTTTCTCATCTGGCCAGGAATGCAGCAAACCTGCGTCAGTTGTATCCCGAAACCCAATTGATTATGACCTCAGAATGTCTCGAGTGGTTTCACGGGCTTATTACTCGAGTTGCAGCTGGAGAAATGACCGATAAAGACAGATCAGAAATAATACAAATGACCGCCGATGCACGACTGGCTTTTTTAACGCAACTAAATCGAGCAGACTACGCAGCCATTCTAACTGGCCCTGAGTCCGGCGCCTGGCTTAAACAGTCCGTGGGACTATCGTCACCTGCGAAAGCAGCTCACGAGGCTTGGCAGCTTACTATGTTAGGGGCTGCTGAACTAAAGGTCGATGAAAATAGTATTGTTCATTGGAGATCGGCAGAAGTGTCAGAGACGGAGCTAGTCTTGCCGGAGCGCAGCAGTCTCTAAAATAGGGGATACTTATATATTGCACCGCCTAATTAGGCGGTGCTTTGCTATTTGTGGAAAAAAGTGGTGTGGTTGTGTTGATATGAAAAGTGGTGTATAATGGATCAAAGGGGTTAAATGTGGAAAAAAGTGGGGATAACCACACCACAAGGTGGATAAGACCATAGCCCTAAAAACTCTCCCTAACATGTTTATTGGCGAATATCAGCACACAATCGACGAAAAGGGTCGCATGGCTGTACCAACCAAATTCAGAAAAGAGCTTGAAAGAGGAGCGGTGGTTACCCGTGGTCTTGATAATTGCTTGTCACTCTATACAAAAAAGGCTTGGGATGATTTGGCCAAAAAATTGCAGCAACTTCCTATTTCGCAAAGCAAATCTCGAGCTTTCGCTCGTTTAATGTTGGCAGGTGCTATGGACGTAACCCTCGACAAGCAAGGTCGAGTGATGCTTCCAGAGTATCTACGTAAGTACGCTGATCTATCAAAGCGGGTCATTGTGGCCGGCTTGCTTGATCGTCTCGAACTTTGGGACGAGGCGGCTTGGAATCGCTATAAAGCGGCTACCGAGAAAGATAGTTCGGAGATTGCGGAGACTTTGGGAGAACTAGGCGTCTAATTTGTAACTAGCAAAACACCCATGTGGGACTTCGACGAACAGGAGAATGAATAGACGCTATGCACGTTCCCGTTCTTTTACAAGAGGTATGTGAGGGTCTTCGGCTAACAGCTGGGACTAATTGTTTAGATGGCACCGTTGGACTTGGAGGTCATGCGCGTAAAATATTGCGTCTGACAGCGCCAACTGGTCGAGTGGTAGGGTTTGATAGAGATTCCAAAACCTTAGCAGCGGCAAAAGAAACGTTGGTGGAATTCGGGAATCGGTTTATTCCGATTCATGACACGTACGCCAATCTAGCAGTTCACTCAGCAGAGCTTGAAGTAGCTAAGCCAATAGGAGCCATTCTACTTGACCTTGGTTTATCATCGCTGCAACTCGATGATCAAGATCGAGGCTTCGCTTGGAGATATCCAGAGGCTCGACTGGATATGCGGTTCGATGTTTCAGGAGGGGAGACGGTGGCAGACTTACTAAACAGGCGAACTGAGGAGGAGCTTGCGGTGCTTTTTTCCAAGTACGGCGAGGTTCGCAGATCAAAAGGCTTGGCTCGTGAGATTGTTGCCAGGAGAGAGCAACAATCCTTTGCCACAGCAGGAGATCTATTGGCCGCTGTCGAAAAGGTTATGCCTAATCGGCCGCACCTAAGAACGCATCCGGCTACTACCGTGTTTCAAGCCTTACGGATTGCAGTTAACCGGGAGCTTGATCAGTTAGAGGAGTTCCTACCCAGGGCGATTGATTTATTAGCCCCAGGCGGACGCCTTGCCATCATTTCGTTTCACTCCATAGAAGATCGTATTGTTAAGAAATTTCTGAGGAAGGCAGCTACTGAGTGTGTCTGTCCACCTGAAATATTGGAGTGTCGTTGTGAGCATCACGCTAGTGTAAAAAATATTACAAAAAAACCAATTGTTCCGTCAGACGAGGAAGTTGCCGTCAACCCAAGGTCTCGGAGCGCAAAACTACGCATTGCGGAAAAAATCTAAACATATGTCACGATTTGGATTTATATACAACATAAATAAGTTAAGAAGGAGCGGTAAGCCATTCACTAGGGTTTCCGAGGTGATGGACGTTTTAGATACAACCAAGTCAAGAATACTTTTGATCACACTGACAGCAGTGCTGGCAGCATCTTATTTGTGGCTGGTTAATAGTTCAGCGACAGCAGGTTTTTATTTATCGGATCTCGATCAGCAGGTTGTTCAGTTAGAGCAGCAGTACAGAGACTTGGAGTTAACTCAGGCTGATGTGCTTTCACTGCAGCACGTGCAGGATCAGGGCCAAGCTATGAACATGGTAGCTGCAGGTACGATTGATTACGTTGGTGGCGACTCAGCGGTCGCTTTTGTTGAATAATCTAGATATGGCACCGCGGTCGACGTGGAAAAAGAACCGTCCACGCAGGAGGCGGCGCTTGCAGCGGCAGGCTGTTTCTCTGACCGCACTACAAGAGGTTGATCGAGTTAGCGTCTTAATAGGCATTTTTGTATTTGTTTGCTGCTTTGTAGTAATCAGATTATTCATTGTTCAAGTCGTTGAACATTCTTTTTACGCAGCTTTGGCGAGTGGTCAGCATGAGTTGGTTCAGCAACTAACGCCTGATCGTGGAGAGATTTATGCAAAGGATAAATATGCACCAGACGGAATCACAGTTATTGCTACTAATCGTCAGCTGGCACACGTGTACGCAAATCCTAAGCAGATTACTGACCCACAAAAAACGACAGATATTGTAGCTCCAATTTTGGGACTGGATCCGGAAATTGTTTTAGCTCGTGTTTCAAAAGGTGATGATTTATATGAACCCTTAAAGGACAGAGTGTCGGACCAAGAGGTGGCCGCCCTCGAGGCTGCTATCGATGAACAGAAGTTAACTGGCATTCATTGGTCACCGGTTGAGTCGAGATATTATCCAGAAGGAGAATACGCTTCTTCGGTAACCGGATTCGTTGGCTTGGTGGATGAAGTGAGAGTTGGCCAGTATGGACTTGAACAGGAATTCAATGATGAATTAACAGGAGAGGTTGGCTCGGTTAAAACGAAGCGTGATCCATCTGGTAGGTTGATCGCCACTGGAGAAAATTCCATTGTTCCAGCCCAGGATGGAGACATGCTGATCACAACCATAGATAAAAATGTGCAGTATAAATCTTGCACGTTGATAGCTCAGGCTGTTGAAAAATATCAAGCAGATAGCGGCACGATAATTGTGATGAATCCAAAAACAGGAGCTATTATGAGCATGTGTAATGCTCCGTTGTATGATCCTAACGCTTACAACGAAGTCGAGGATATTTCGGTGTTTAGTAATGATGCGGTGTCAGGCGCTTGGGAGCCGGGATCTGTATTTAAGGCGATTACAATGTCAGCGGGTTTGAATGACAAAGTAGTTACTCCATATACAACCTATGAAGATACCGGAGAGGTTGAAATTGGCCCGTACACGATTCATAACTCAGACGGTAAAGCCAACGGTGTAGTTGATATGACAAAGGTGTTGGAGGATTCATTAAATACCGGAACTATTTATGTAGCTTTGCGCTTACTTGGCAATCAACGCTGGCGTCAATATGTTGAGGATTTTCATTTTGGAGAATATACAGGCATTCGTTTGGCGGGTGAGTCAGCTGGAACTATCGATGGTGTAACTCAAGAGAAAGATATCTATACGGCTACATCATCTTATGGGCAAGGGTTGGCGGTTACGCCAGTCCAACTATTGCAAGCTTTTTCAGCCTTGGCTAACGATGGAGCGATGATGAAGCCATATATTATTGAAAGGATTGTAAAACCAAACGGCTATCAGGAAGAGTTTCAACCAGAAGTAGTTGGTAGACCAATTACTCCAGAAACTGCTCAAACCGTTTCGGCCATGTTGGTGCGAGTAGTTGAGGGTGGCCACGCTATTATGGCGGAGGTGCCTGGTTATCACTTTGCTGGTAAAACTGGTACAGCTCAAGTAATTAGAGATGATGGTAATGGCTATGATGTTAGTCAGCACAAAGATACTTTTGTGGCTTATGGTCCCGTCTCTGACCCACAAATACTAGTGTTGGTTAAGTTAGACAAACCAAAAGGTGTGCAGTGGGCGGCAACCTCGGTAGCTCCAATATTTGGAGAATTAGGACAGTACTTAGTAAATTATTTACAGATCCCTCCGGACGAGCCTGTTGAGCAACAATAGGTAGTAACTGTTTTGATATGGCTATGGATAAGAACATTCAAAGATCACAGGAAATAACAGCGCAGGCCTTTGCTCGGGTGAAGCCTTTGTTGCGTGTGGGAATGTCTGAGCGAGAGATTGCTCAGTTAGTTAAAAAAGTCTTGCTAGATGAAGGGGCTCAGAAACTAGCTTTTCCAACTATAGCGGCTTTGACGGCCAACGCGGCAGAGCCACACCATGTACCAACAGATCGTCGTGCCAAAGTTGGTGATCTCTTAGTGCTAGACATGGGAGGAGTTTACGGAGGAATGAGATCAGATATGACTAGAACAGTTTTTTTTGGACCGCCTAAAGCTGAACATAGAAAATGGTATGAATTGGTTTTAGAGGCGCAGCGTCTGGCGTTTTGTGCAGTACGAGCTAGTCGCACTGGCACTGAGATAGATGCAATCGCTCGCGATTACTTAACCTCGCAAGGTTACGGAAAATATTTTATACATTCATTGGGCCACGGAGTGGGTAGGGCTATTCATCAACCTCCCTGGATCTCGCCGCGTAAAGGTGCCAATGTTCTACGCTCTGGTGATGCCATAACCATTGAACCAGGGGTCTATTTAAGGGGTCGGGGAGGGATTAGAATTGAAGATACCTGTGAGGTGCAGGCTAGAGGAGCCAGGTGGCTAACACCAACTCAGCGACATATTTCCAGAATGGTTTTACAAATAAAGTCTTAAAAATAGGCCTTTTGTGTTTTAAATAGTTATAAAAAAAGACAGCCGCAGGGCTGTTTTTTAGGTTTCGCACTAGGTATTGACAAATCGGCAATTTTGCGCTATTATATTCGGTCTTTTGGGAGAGAGACACAAATTAACTGAGTACATTTGATATCTTCCAGCGGTTGTATGTGGCCCTTGGTGGCATAACAACTAGCTTGACTGGACGAACGGCGTATGGTGTAGCGCAACTGTAAAAGACAGTTTGGCGCTTCACGGTAGACCGTTGGTCTTTTTTGCGACCACTGCACTGTAAGAAGTGCGGCGGCCGTGAAACCAAAGGTCGCACTTTGACAGCTGAATCCTAGAACAAATAATAACTTCCACCCGGAAAACGCTTCCGGGAGGAAACGCATTTCAAGTTCTGTAAGTCTGCGTGAAACTGAAAAGATGCTCTGTGTCTGAATCCGAAACTTCAACCTCGACTCAAAACAGGAGGCCACCATGGCCAACGGACGTAACCGCTCTGGCGGACACCCGCCCATCCTCGGCGCAGGAGGCGGCAGCCCGCCCCCCAGCCACAACCCCAACCCCCGCCCCGGCAACGGTGGCGGACAGCCCGACAACGACGACCCCAAGGGCACGGCCATCGGCATCGCTGCCGGGGTCGTGGTCCTGCTCCTCCTCGTCAGCATCTGCGCTGGCATCTTCGTGGGACCGATGGCGGCCTTGGCTGTCGTCGGCATCATCCTCCTCGTCGTGGTCGCCATCGTGGTCGCCATCGGCGGGATTGCGGTGGGAACCATGAAGGGTGGGGATGAAGCGGTCAAGAAGAACGGGGCAGCGGCCAAGAAGGGCGAGTCGGAGTTCCCCTCCGACATGCCGTTCATCAATCCGCTCCCGGCCTTCCCCTGGCCGCTCTGGATCCACCTGGGCCCGGAGCAGGCGGTGTTGTCTCGTGCCTTCATGAAGAGCGGCATCGACTACAACGACGACGGTGAGGTGGTCGATGTGCGTGGGTTCGCCCTGCACACCGGCGCCTTCTTCGTCCCGTGGAAGCTGCTGCTCACGGGTCACTACCCGGTGGCCATCCTGGATTCGAGCAAGCCGGAGCCCTTCACCTGGACCGTCGCCGTTAACACGGCGGTGGACAAGCTGAAGGTCACTTTGCAGATGGGGGCCTGGTGGGATCGCTCGAACGACAACGGTGGCAACTCCGTCATCGTGAAGGCGGTTCGACTGGCCACGGCCCGTGAGGGTACGTGGCAGGGCATCCTCCGGTCGCTCGCCGAGCGCAAGCTCAACGAGCGGGTGGCTGGGCATCAGGCCACGGAGGTCGAGGACAGCAAGCGCGACATCAACGCCGACGTCACCAGCCGTGCCAACTGCGACGCGGCCGAGATGGGACTCATGACCGAGATCTCGATCCTCGTGGTCGAGTCCGGAGTCAAGACCGAGTCGCACGAAGCTGAGCAGAAGGCTGGCGCTGAGAGCCGGGGCAAGATGGCCGGCTACAAGGAGCTGCTGGACAGCCCGGCAGTCGCCGCTCTGGCCGAAGGGCTGGGCCGCGCCCTGGGCAACCTGGGTGGCGGCAAGAACGGCGGCAACGGCGGAAACAACCCGTAGGGGCCTTCGGGTCCCTTCGGGTGGGGGTTGCGGGAGCGGCGAGAGCTGCTCCCGCAACCTATCGTCGTAAATACGAAAACCCCTGAAGTGATTCGAAAACCTGAAACAGAACCCCTACGGAGACATCAACATGAACTGGAACGCATTCGGCAAGACCCTGGGCATCGGCGGGATCATCATCCTCGTCGTCGCCTTCCTGTCCCTCATTCCCCTGGCCTTCACGGCCTGGTTCACGAACCTGACGCTGTTCAACGCCTTCCTGGCCCTCTCGCTGTTCCTGGTGGCGCACGGTGCCGGCCTGGGCTTCTACGCCCTGGCCAAGGTCAAGAACTGGCAGACGGGTCACACCGTGAGCCAGATCCTGATCCTGTTCACCTGGTGGAGTGCGATCGTGTGGATGGGCCTCGTGGCCTACTCCAACACGGTCGGCCTGAACTTCCAGAACGACATCGTGTTCCTGGGCGGCTTCCTGCTCGTGGTAGGCGGACTCCTGTCCGCCTTCGGGCTCTCGTACAAGGGTGTGGCCAAGACCCCGCCCAAGTCCGAGTTGCTGGCCGGCATCTTGCTGGCCATGTTCGTGATCGCCCTCGCCATGGGGATCCACGCGGTGACCCACCCGTTCTCCTACAACCCGATGGCCAACACCAACGGGCAGGAGGTCGGGGAGTTCCCGTACAAGTGGGCCATCCCCTGGCAGGGACGAGTGAGCGAAGGGGTGGTGATCACGAACCCCAAGGAGCTGACCACCGCCAACCTCGGCCCCGGCGCCGAGCTGGTCAAGATCAACGCCGAGGAGCACGCTGACTTCGGTCGGTACTTCCTGGCGTTCGACGAGACCAGTGCGAAGCACCAGGCCGCCCGGGATTGCATCCGGGAGGTCTCGCGGCAGCAGTGGGTCGGAGTCGCGGTCCCCAAGGACTGCGACATGGAGAAGGGTGTCGATCGCTCCCCGGAGCTGATCGAGGTAGAGGAGAGCTCGGGGCTGCAGAACCCCGGGTTCTTCAAGCGGCTGGCAACGATGATGTGGGGCTGGGGAGGAGCCTGTGTCCTCATCGGTTCCATCTGCGGCTTCGTCTTCGCGATGGTGACAGCGCGGAGCAAGTGGGAGTACATCATCTTCGTGATCATCGGTGCGGGCGCAGGCTTCGTGCCGGTCATGGCGATCAGCGGGTCGCTCTACGGTGACCCGCTGGAGGCCGTCAAGGCCCCGGTGAGCTTCCCAGTCGTGATGACCCTGGCTCCGGACGAGGAGAAGGAAGTCGGTCTGGTCGACCTCTACCGCGCGGAAAGCGAGGGAGGGTTCGACCAGCGGGTCGTCGTGCAGATCTGCGGAAGCGCTTCGGCGCCCAATGCGCAGATCGTCCTGGCCTCCCGCCAGGCGCACCTCGGCAGCGGATCTCTCCGCCTGCAGCGTCTCGCCAGCAATGGTGAGATCAAGCGGGGGGAGGAGCCTCTCACCACGGGGTCGGTGGCGGTCATCCGTCACAACCCCGAGGTGCCAACTGGCGCCAAGACGGTGTGGGTGCGCTCGACGCGGGACAGCAACGCGTCAGTCACCATCGCCGTGGGCCACCCCCGGGAGCTGCAGGGGCTGTGCGAACGCGCAGTTCCGCTCCCGGGAGTGATGGGGGAGGTTCGCGAGGAGGCACTGCACTGCCTGCTCGATGAAGCCCCCAACGCCGCCTTGAGCCCGGTCACTCCGGAGACCATCGCGGTGAGCTGTAGCCTCGTCAGTGCGTTCTAGGACCAGCCGTCCAGAGGTCGGTGTCGGATGACGCGCAAGGGATTAAAAACCCCAAGCGCGTTGTCCGGCCCGACCTCCCTTTTTTTACAAAAAAATCTTCATAATAGAAAAAGAGACAACTTGGCGTGCTTTTGCTATAATTGGTATCAACTCATATCAAAAAAAACCATTATGCGCACTCGATTTTGGCTAGGTCTCTTTGCAACATTTTTAATAATCCCTCAACTGGCTAGCGCTGCTTACGGAGATACCAGCACCTATGCTAGTAAGATTTATCATGGCGACGGATTAAATCGTCTAAAAGCCTTTTTTGATTTTCCAGAAGACATTGTAGTTAATAATAACGGAGCTTTTTTGATCGCGGATACTTATAACAATGTAATTCGTCGAATTAAACCGGGCGGTAAGGTAAAAACCTTTGCTGGAACAGGAGCTTATGGTGACACTAACGACCTGAAGCATAAATCTGAATTCGCCTGGCCAAAAGGATTAGACCAGGCCAACGGAGTGGTTTATGTGGCGGATACGGGTAACGACAAAATCAAAAAAATAAAAAATGGTGTAGTTACAACTATCGCTAGTGGTTTAGATGCCCCAGAGGATGTTTTGGTGTCGGGTAGCACAGTGTTTATTTTGGACACCCAAAATAACGCTTTGAAAAAAGTTACAACTGATGGCGATGGTTTAACTACAGTAGCTGGTTCATTGAATGATCCTAAAAAAATGGATATTACCAGCGATGGCGGAACGATTTATGTCGCCAATGGTGGAACCTATCAATTGAAGAAGGTAAATGTTAGCAGTGGAGCTGTAACTACGGTAGCGGGAAGCGGTGCGGCTGGTTCAGCTAACGGAGCGTGTGATGAAGCTAGGTTTGAAAATATTTGGGGAGTTCACGTTTATGACAGTGAGACAATTTACGTCAGTGATGGTGATGGTTTTGATGATACTGTGCGTAAGGTAGATTTGTCGGGTGATGACTGTCAGGTGACAACTTTTGCTTCCGATAGCAATATGGTGTCAATTAATTTTCCAACTGGACTGACTAGTTATGATGGTAACTTGTATGTTTTAGCAACCGGGATTGGTATTGTTCAGCGTTATAGTTTAGATGATGCGGATGATAACGATAAATTTGCGGGAGCTAATCGCTTTAATGTAAAGAACGCCAGTCCAATGTTGACCGGAAATCCTAAGTACATGGTGTTGTCCAAGAGTAAAAGGCGTATTTACTTTTCTGAGAATAACCGGATTCGCTGGATGCCAAAAAAGAGCGGCAAGAAAACCGCTAAGCTAATAGCTGGAAGTGTGATTGATAATTACAATGCCGACGACACCGAAGCTTGGGTGAAGGATCTAGCGCGTTTTTCTGATGTATCTTCTTTTGCACTTTCTAAGAGTGGAAAAAAATTATTTGTAGTAGATAGAAATAACAATCGCATTCGTGAGGTGGTTATTAAAACCGGATCAACTAGTTATTTGACTGGGGCAGGTAAAAAGAATTTGCGGAGCGATCAGGGTAATGATTACCAAAATGGAGATAAGTGTAATAATGAATTTGATACTGGGGTAAGTGGTTGTGCCTACTTTGACAGGCCAATGGGATCAGCCTTGTCGAAGAGTGGTAAGTATCTCTATGTGGCTGACTCTGGAAACAACGCCATCCGTCGGGTTACAGTAAGAGGAGACAATAAAGGTAAGGTAAAAACCTTGGCTGGAGGTAACGGATCAGGTTACACAGACGCCACCGGAACTGATGCTCAGTTTAGCGCGCCAATCGGTTTGGCAATTTGTAAGTCCGGTAAAGTGTTATATGTTGCCGATAGAGATAATCAGGTTATCCGTAAAGTTAATATAAAAACTAAGGCGGTAACCACACTGGCTGGTACTGGAGATAATGGCTACTTGGATAGCGTGTTTGCAAGCGCACAGTTTTCCTACCCAGAGTGGATTACACGAGCTAAGAATGGAGACTTATTTGTGTCTGAAGTCGGAGGACAAAAAATTAGAGTGCTTGATCGCTCTCTAGGAGTAGTTAAGCTTGTATCCGGCTCTGGCGATCGCGGCTTTGCCAACGGTGCTCGCAAGACCGCTGAGTTTAATAACCCTCGCGGCATGCTGGCTTTAGGTAACAATAAGTTGTTGGTAGCTGAACTTTATACTGATTTAATTCGTTCCATAGATATTTCTGGGGAAGCTCCTTATACAGAGGCAGCCCCAGTAATTACCGAGGCTGATCCAAGTTTAATCGGCAAGGAATGGTTCAGTGGTAATTCTGCTCAAATCGAAGTTCATGGTACCGGGTTTAGGCATGGCGCCACGGCCAAGGTTGGCTCCCACTCAGCCTCGGTGTCGGTGCAGTCAGAAACTTCGGTAGTACTAGATATGCCAATAGCAGAAATGGCAGCTGGTTATTATACGATTAGAATTACTAATACTGATGGTCAGTCATACACTAAGAGTCGGGCCTTGTCTGTTACTTCTGGTGGTTTGGTTCCAAACACAGACTACACGCCGTAATAACAGTGAATTATTTGTCTAGAGTAAATAAAAACACCCCACAGGCAGTGGGGTGTTTTTTAAGCTTGAGATTTCCAAGGTACGTCCGGGTGTGAGGTGGTTTGATTAGCCGCTCTGGCGGCGGTAAATAGCAGGTCAGAGAGGCGGTTAAGATACTGGAGAATTGTCTCTAAAATTTCTTCATTTTTGGATAAAGCGACAACGGCTCTTTCGGCTCGCCGACAAACTGTACGGGCGACGTGTAGCTGAGCGGCCGCAGGGTGACCGCCTGGTAATATGAAAGTTGTAAGTTTGGGCAAAGATTCATCAAGCAGATCTATAATTTGTTCTAACTCTTCTACAAAGTCGTATGGAAAAGGTGGTAGAGTTTCTGGAGCATTTGGTGGACTGTATGGGGTGGCTAGGTGAGATCCCAAAACGAACAGTTGGTGTTGAATGGGTTCAAGAAACTCGTGGATACTTTCGAGATCAGGATTTTTTCTAGCTTCGGCAATGACTACACCAATCTGTGCGTTGAGTTCGTCAATGTGACCATGAGCTTGAATGCGATCGTGGGTTTTAGTGATACGCATACCACCAAATAAACTGGTCTCTCCCTTATCTCCAGTTTTGGTGTAAATCTTCATATTGATATTGTGTCATTTTTTTTCAAATTCCTCAAGCGTGCTGGCATCTGTTACTTTAAAATCGCCAATCGCGGTTCTTCTAAGTTCAGATAAGTATCCGCCAACGCCAAGAGCTGCGCCTATGTCTCGCGCCAGCGAACGTATGTAGGTGCCTTTTTGGCAATGGACCGTGATGCGAGCTGTTGGCGGAAAAGGGGGAGTGGTCGGTACAAATTGATCTAAGGTTATGCTGTCTATGGTCACAGTTCGCGTTGGAATATCTTCGGCAATGAGTAGGCCTTTTCTAGCTTTTTTATATAAAGGCTGACCGTCAACTTTTATAGCTGAGTGGGCAGGTGGACGTTGCTCAATCGTGCCGATAAAATTCTCGAGCACCTTAAGAATGTCTGCTTCGGTGAGGGCTTGCAATTCTTCCAAGGTAGCTTGCGGTAAAATTGGCCCCTCGGCGTCCTCGGTTTCACTAATTGACCCAAAGGTTAACTCGGCTTGATAGATTTTTGGTTGACCCATAAATTCAACTTGTCGACGAGTAGCTCCGCGGCCAATTAAAACAATCAAAAGACCGCTAGCTAGAGGGTCTAAGGTCCCGGCGTGACCGACGCGGCGTTCGCCAGAAGCGCGACGGACTCGGGCTACGACATCGTGAGAGGTTAGACCGAGAGGTTTGTCTATTAAGACAACTTCATCTCTAAGCGGCTCGTCTGTGTTCATTGGGAAATCAATCTTTCAAGTTGGGTAGTAAACTGAACATCAGTAAGACGACCCTCAAAGGTTGCAACTAAATCACCATTAGAGTTGTCGATGAGAATGGAGTGTGGGACACCTTTAGCCGCTGTAGCCATGGCCTCGCTGGCATCGGTTGTGATTTGATCAACCACCGTGGAATCGACTAGGCAGCTGTTGAAGTCGTCAGAGTTGAGCTGAAGAGATATGGCTATTGTGCTTAGCTCATCAGTTGGATCTTGTGTCAGGTCTGGTAGAGCAAAGGCGGCATCGACAAATTCCAAAAATTTATCTTGTCGCCCAGCGCACTCAGCTGCAATCGCTCGTTGTCGTGAGGTCGGATGTACATTAATTGGAAAATGCTTGATGCCAAAACTAATCTTACCGGCAAATTGGTCACGGAGGGTTTTTATAGTGTTGTGCTGCAAAGCACAGACATTACAAGCCAAATCAATATATTCAATAAATGTATAATCACCCTCGCCTGTTAAGTAGCGATTTGAATCTGGCGATATTTTGGTTGTAGGTTGAACCTCAATAGGTCCACCAAGAGGATCCGTTGATAGGTTTTCTGATTTATCGCCACTGAATATTGATGTGTTGAAAATCAACAAATATATACCTAAGCCAGTAGCTAGTGTTAATAGAAAAGCGGCAATTTTAATTGAACGCTGAATGCGCCTAGCGTCTAGTTTGGTCATTGTTGTAGTTTATTTAAGAGTTCCGCAAGATTATCAAAAACGAAATCTGGTTTCCAGTCAGCTTGCTCGAGGTCTAGTGCTGTAGTCTCTCCTGAAAGTACCAAAATAGTGGTTAGTCCGTGGTCTTTGCCCATTAGTATGTCTGTGTACAATCTATCGCCAATGACGGCTAGGTCGGTGGGTTCAAGTCCAAGTCGGTGACAGGCTAATCTAACCATTCCGCCGTGCGGTTTACCAATTATCACGGGACTGCGTCCTGTCGCGCTTTTGAGTAAAGCGATGAGAGCGCCACAGTCTGGAACAGGGCCCTCATCAGTAGGACAGACTAAATCAGGATTCGTTGCAATGTAAGGCAGAGTAGGGTTGTGGTGCAGGAGTAGGGCAGCGGTTTTGATTTTGTCGTAGGTTAAGGTGAGGTCAAAACTTATAACAACCGCTTGCGGATCTTTATCTGTGAGGTGGAGGCCGGCTTTCTCCAATTCGCCGACAAATCCCGGTGTGCCAACAGCATAAACATAGTTGATATTTTCGCTATGAAGATAATCTATAGTTGCCTGGGTTGAAGTTATGATCTGCTCTGGAGCTACTGGAATGCCAATTTTAGATATGTGCTGGACGTACTCAGGGATCCCTTTTGATGGATTATTAGAGAAAAATAATACTGGAATATTATTGGTATTGGCGTAGCTTAAAAATTCGATGGCTCCCGGTAGCGCTTGATCGCTGATATAGGTGGTTCCATCGAGATCAAGCAAAAAAGCCTTAATCTTTTTTAGAGGTATCATGGTTCGTATATTAGCATGCCCAATTGAACCTTGGCCACTTGTCGATTATGTAAAAATTACGTATAGTCACTGACATATGGGACAAATCATATTTTGGTTTATTGTTTTGATCATTTCCTTGATTGTACTGGTCAAATCAGCCGACTATTTTACTGAATACAGCGAAAAAATAGGGCTAGCCTTTGGCATGAGTTCTTTTATTATTGGTGCCACAATTGTAGCAATTGGCACCTCCATGCCAGAGCTAGTATCTTCATTGTTCGCCGCGCTGGGTAGTGGGACAACCGAATTTGTGGCTGATAATATAATAGGTTCTAATATTGCTAATGCTCTGCTGATTTTGGGTATTGGTGCTATTTATGGCAAAACCCTTAAGGTAGAAACTTCTTTAATTGATGTTGATTTGCCATTCTTTTTTATGTCGATGGCTCTGTTTAGTTACTTTGCCTTTGATGGAGACATTACTCGATTAGAAGGTTTATTTTTACTAGGCTTCTTCATTATTTTTATTATTTATAATGTGCGTTCTGATTCTACGGTTGAAGAAGTAGCCGATGATGTTGAAGAGCTGGAAGAATTACATGAACAATACGAAGAAACTGAAGAGGCGCGGGTTGATTTAGATGGTGACGGTAAGCCAGACAGAGCTCCAATTGGAAAGTACATGCTTTACGTGCTCATAAGCATGGTGGCAATTTCAGCTAGCGCAAAGTATTTAATTGATAGTGTTTTGACTTTATCAGATTTACTTGGAATTCAATCTTCATTGTTGACCATTACTGTAGTGGCTCTTGGTACTTCCTTGCCTGAGGTTTTGACTTCTTTAGCTGCTATTAAGTTGGGCAATCATGGAATTGCTATTGGTAATGTGTTTGGCTCTAATACTTTTAACTTATTATTGGTAGGTGGGTTTCCAGCCTTGTTCACGGATTTGAAAATTGGCGACCTATCAATGACCGTCGGCTTACCATTTTTGATCATTGCCACCTTTGTAGCTATCTTTGTGACGATTGACGATAAGGTAAGAATTTGGGAGGGCAGCGCTATGTTATTCTTGTATGTGGTCTTTTTAGCAAAAATCGTTCAGGTAATATAAGTTAACTTGACGGTCCTTTAGCTTGAGGTGTAGGATGGCCATACGTTGAAAAAAAGAGTCTTGAGTCGCAAATATGTTGACTCATCGAGGAATCCGGTGTGAATCCGGAGCTGTGCCGCAACTGTAACTCACCCATGGTGGGAAGTCAGATACTCGAAAACTTCCAGCTCTCGTCGCAGGGGCTGTCGACCCCAGGTATTTCTTGGAGCCGCCAGCTTGGCGGTTTTTTGATCTATTATTTACAGAACACCTATTTATAAAATATTACAAAGCATCTGTTTGGCCGTGACCATTTTGGTTTTGCCTGGATGTATAAATTCAGCTGTGGTTGATTCTGGAAGTAGCGTCTTTGAGCCAATTTTAACTACGGGGCTGGAGGTGTCAGCCGGAGTACAGCAAGGTTTATATATAGCTAGTCTTTTGGCTTCAGGTGATGAATTGGGAATGCCGTTAGCGGATTCGGAATTAGTTTCAGAGATACAAAATGCCGACACTGTTTCGGAGCCGGTGGCGTCGGTAAATTTCGAGACTGAGACATTTTTCGTGGATTCAGCCGTCGATGTTCCTGAGGTGAAAATTGAGACAACCGTTGAAGAGCCTGCTTCTGAATCGGGTGCCTCAGAGGAAATTAGTGTTGACCCTGAAGTGTCAGTTGATAAATCATCTTCCACAAAAGAGAAAAAATCAGAGCAAGCAAAGTCGGATAATAGTGACAAAATTAAGACTGATTCGGTTGAGGAAAAGCAAATTTCAGTTACCCTAACTGTGAGCTCACCAGTTGGCGGTTCCTATTCCGTGTTGGTGAATGATAAAGCTACCATTGAAGAAGTGATGCAAGCGGCTAGAGCTCAAGGATTTTCCTACACGCTAAAAAGTTTTAGTGGTCTCGGTGGCTATGTAGAGGCGCTGGGCGGTGTGTCCGAGGATACTGCAGCTGGAATGTACTGGATAGTTTATGTAAACGGTGCCCCGGCGATTGCAGGAATCTCAGCCATGCGGGTTTCTGAAGGTGCGTTAATTCATTGGTCTTATGAAAAATCATTTTAACAGTTTAGATATGAGCAAGCAGCAAAGCAGATATTATTGGAGAGGGGCGGTGACTTTAGTAATCATGACGGTTGGCTTAAGTATAGCGACCGCAGTGCAAGCAACATCCTATGTTGGAGTTGATGTTCGACTAGAAACCTCTGGCAGTACGCTACTTGATACGACGGTTTATATTCCTGATACTGGTTGCACAATTACAGACGCCAGCAGCGTTGAGCATGTTTTAGATTCCGCCAATGCTGCCTGTGCCTTTGCTGCAGCAGCTGACAGCGCTGGTCTTGAATATGAATTTGTTGATTATGGGTTCGGTTTGTACTTAAACGCTATCGATGAATTTGCGGGTGATAGTGAAAGCTATTGGTTATACTATGTGAATATTGAAAGTGCTGCCGTTGGCATGGCTGATTACTTGTTGGAGGATGGTGATGAACTGCTCATGACCTACGGCAGTTACGAATCACCCTTTAGACTTACTCTGGATCAATCTCAAGTAACTACTAAGTCAGAAGTTACAGCCACTGTCGAATCATACTCATATGATTATGTCTCTGGTAGTGGAGCCTTTGTGCCTGAATCTGGAGTTGTGGTGTACTTTGGTGATAGCCAGGCCATGACTGATGAATCTGGGAAAGCTAAATTTACGCCTAATGAGCAAGGGGCTTACATAGTTCAAGCTGAGAGCTATCAATACCGACGGTCAAATGTTGAGACACTTAGAGTGTATATTCGAATGACTGGATCATTTCAAACTTTGAGCAAGTATCGTCGACGTTCTATCCGAACATCTGGGGCGAGTTATTTGAAAGAAGTCATGGATGAAAATGGACTGGTAGACAGTAACAAAACTCTGACCGAATGGAGCGCTATGGCCTTGGTTGCCGCGGGAAAAAGTAATAAGGAGATGTTTGCTGCAGTGAAGTCTAACCATGCCTCTATCAACCAGGATGGCGTTGCCGGAGTAGCTCGTCATATCTTGGCGCTGTCAGCCATTGGAAAAAACCCAAAGAAGCTTAAGGGTGTGAATCATATAAAGAGATTGAAGCGCGGATATACTGATAATCAATTTGGTGACGCGTCACTGTGTAATGACGACATCTTTGCCGGATTAGCCTTAACGTCGGCGGGTGTTCCTTGGGATTCCTTGTACTTGCATGATGCCTTGACTGCTTCGTTGTTATGTCAGAATGATGATGGCGGTTTTGGCTACAGTCAGACGGCCAGCTCTGATGTCGATACCACCGCGGCTTGGTTGATGCTGGCTTACAAAGTAAAGGGAAGGGATGTTGGAATAAATATTTCAGACGAGCGATCCGCCGCATTGGCCTATCTAACAGGGTCTCAAAATCCTGATGGGGGATGGGGATATGCGGCAGATGAAATTTCCAACACTGATTCTACGGCTTGGGCCTTAATGGCACTGCGAGCCAGAGGACATGAGGCGAAAAGTGTGACAACAAATAATCTTAACGGTTTTCATTTTTTAGGTGAAACGGCTAAGTCAGATGGGAACTTTTCATATGACACTCATGGCACAGCTAGCTTAGAGTCTTTGAATACAGCTTATGCTGTGATGGCTCTTTATGGGAAACCGTTTCCAGTAAATAAGACGGTCAAGTTCAGGAAGCGAGGGAAATAAATATCAGCCCACCGTCGAAAGGTGGGCTGATAGGCTAAGCTTAGAATATGTTTTAGGTAGTAGCTGAGTCGAGCTGTTTTTTATAACGCAGTTCGTACATATCAAGCAGGCCGAGAAAAAAGGCAGCAATTATTGGACCGATGACGACTCCAGTAACTCCAAATAAACCAAGACCGCCAATGGTTGAGAATAGAATCAAAATCGGATGCATTTGGATATCTTTTCCAACCAACGGTGGGCGCAGCAGGTTGTCTAGAACGCTGATAACGGCGCCGCCAGCTATTAGGGTTAGGCCTTGCCAAATTTGACCGGTTGCAAGCAGGTAAACGGCAGCTGGAAACCAAACGATAAAGGCACCAACGGCTGGAATTATGGCCAAGACTATCATGATCAGCCCCCAAAAAGCGGCTGATGGTATGCCAACTATAAAGAACAAGATGCCTCCAATAGTTCCTTGGATTCCGCCGAGTAGGATGGTCCCTTTGAGAGTTGCCTTGCTGGTTGAAACAAATTTTTGATACAAGACCTTCTCGTTATCATCGCCAAATGGTAGTAGGTGCATGAGACGCTTTAGCCAGCCGTCACCATCCTTGAAGAAGAAGTATAAGGCGTACAGCATAACTAATGTATTGATAAGGGTGTTGATGGTGCTGCGCGTACCAATGCCAAGCCAGGTTAGTCCAGTAGAGGTAATTGCGCCCGACGCTGCGCGGATACGTGCTTCGATGTCAATATCCCCAAAGGCTTGTCGAATTATTGGTGTTGCTAGAATATTTTCTGCAGTATTTTTTAGAGATACCAAAGTCTCTGGCTGTTTCAGGGTGTCGTAGATACCAACAGCTTGTTGTACGACTAGGCCAAGTACTCCTGTTAAAGGAATAATTACTACTAACATAACTACAACTACACTTAAACCGGCTGCAGCGTCAGTGCTCTTGACCACCCTTAGAATTCGGTTGTGGATGGGATAAAAAATAACAGAAATTACCGCCGCCCAGAACAGTGCAAAAATATAAGGAAAAATCATCCAGAGAAACACAGTGGTTACTCCGAGCAGTAGGCCAAAAAACGCGATTGTTTGAATTCTTTTAAACTCCATTTGAATATTGGTTAATCGGTGAAAGTATATATTAGGTGTCTGGCTGTTGCAATGCGCTTGCCCCTTTGTTGATCACCAGCTGCTGCCCCCGCCTCCACCAAAGCCACCCCCAGAAAAACCACCACCGCTACCCCCACTGCTGGAAGGCGAAGAAGATATAGTACTGCTGGCAGAGCTGCTGAAACTAGACATGGCGTGGGTGATAGCGATGACGCTGAGATGGTCAGTCCCATCAAACCAACTGACTGATTCATCTTCAAATAGACCTTCAAATTGGGCAGCCCACTTATTTTCAACGCCTAGCACGATGGCATATGGTAAGTAGCGTTCAAAAAGTTCTTTGTAGGTTGCTGGAGCATTGTGAAAATCCAACCTGGCCTTTTCTGTAGTAGAGAGAAAACGTTTAAATCCCTCAATGTGCTCAGCTGCTAAGGCTCCTGCCTTTGTGCGCTTTGGCATTACTAAAGAAACTATAAAAGCTTCGATAGTAGGAACCAGGCCTGCAAAGTAGTAATAGTTTTCAGTCACCATTCCCAGTCCGGCAAATATTCCAGCAATACACAGAGCGCAAATTATTCCAGCGGTAATCCACAAAGCCCGGGCCCTATCTGGCCTCCTTGGAAAGTAACCAGCTTCGGTGAGGCTTTTGTAAATATCTTTGTTGATTGCAGGAACGTGAGAGTAAAATTTCTCTCTAAGTTGAGACAACTTTTTTTCGGTGGTGGTGTCCCTTGGAAAAATTGCGGTAAAAATCTTCTCTTGATAGGACTTAAGAGCGGGGTCCTTTCGCCCATTTTTAAGTTTCACAAAAGTATAGTCATATTTTCCACGCAGTCCCTTGATAGAACTTTCTTTATCGCCTTGTTTAATCTTGATGTATCCCCGAATAGCGAGCTGAATTATTTCCGCGGAGATATCTTTTTTATGAGCAAGGCTTTTGTGTATAACACCGACCTCGCCGGGATCTAAATTATCGGGTGGTTCGTATTGAGCTATGATTGTGCCCCGACCCTTGGGGTCTCGACCGCGCTTCCACCAGAACCACCATAGAGCTACACTGAGGGCAAGTGCCAAGACTACGGGAAGTACAAAGGTGAGTAGTTGGTTTAATAATGTCATCTTTAGATCTAGATAAACATTTTTTGAACTCCCGGTTTCTAATACAACTGAGGTTTGTAAATCGTGGTAACCCCAACGCTTGCCGCTGATACTGTAAGTGCCTGGAGCAAGTCTGGTATGAATTATGCCGGTACCACTAACTGCGTTGCCATGCTCTGAGGTAACGGTTAGATCTGTGTGCCTAAATGGAGTGGCCATCACAGTTAAACTAGCTGGAATCGTAACTATGCCAGTTGTGAAGTCTGCTGCAACCGTCATGCTGTCACCAGCTGCAATATAATCTGCTGAATAGGCAAAGGTTTTTTCATCAACCACGGTGGCGGTGCAATAAACGGGAAGTATGGAGTTTCCGAGAGTGCATTCAGCTGAATTGTTTTCTACTTGGCTTGCTGATGGCAAAGTTAGTTCTACATCAGCATGTTCAATGGTCATGGGCCAGCTATCACCGGTAACGTTTAAGAAGACGTGGTCTGTTGATGTGCCTTTTATGTGTGAACCGGCTGCTTCTACAGTGTAGTCAATAACAAGTTTTTGAAGACCGCTAAAGACAGCGTTGGAACTAGGTCCGGCTGATATTGATAGTTGATGGGTACCTGAATTTTCAATATCCCGACTTGGTAGAGTTTCTCCGGCTGCGTTGGTGATTGAATTAACGGCAATTGGTAACTGAAATTCTCCCTCTTCGTAAAGCTGACTAAGCTTACGTGTTAAATTACCAGGGGAATACTGACCCAGGTCAATTTCAATAGTTTCAATTACATGAATAGAAGTATCTTCTTGAACTGAGGCAGATACTTGATAGTTGGTAATACGGGCCGGTTGGAATAATTGAGATTCAGGAATGAGCCCACCTTCTATTATTGCACTGACTGTCAGTCCAGAGTAGTACGAAAGGTTGTGTGCTGTGTATGAGAAAGTTCTATCGTTAACGACTTCAGCACTGCAGTCTTGTTCTTTTGAGCCAAGTGTACCGCTAAAGCAAAAAGCGTAGTTAGTGTCACTGCTGGTGCCGGCCGGAACGGTTATGGTGGCTGTGGCTTCGTTTATAGGCACAGACCAGCCATTTCCAGTAACGTTCCAGAAAAGTTCGTTGCCCAGCGCTTGTTTGGCGACGATGCCTGAAACAGAATAGCTTATAACATACCAGTGCTGACCGGTGATGGTGTGATCGGGGTCACCTATTTTGACAGATAGGTAACTATCCCTTGTCTCTTGATACTCGTAGATAGCGCCACTTTGATCGGTGATTGATTCAATAATTATGTTTGGAGAAACTTCATTTATGCCCGAACCAAAATTCCAAGTAATTGGTTCTCCAGTGTCCACGCCCGGAGAGTAGAAGAGGGGAATGTCACGAATAATTCCATGATGATCAGTCTGTCCAAAATCATATAAAATATGTTCAACTACATCGACCGAACCATCCTGATTTATATTGATGTCGCTGTGAAATTTTTCAATATGCTCAAAGGAGCTTTCAGCTTTGGCTAAGATTGGGGAGATTAAAATAGCGGCGAAAAAAAGACCAAAGCTCAGTTTACAGAGAGATTTGAGTTTTATTATTGATTGTTTCATGACCTGATTATAACAGAAATAGTTGACAAAAACCAAAAAACCTGATAGAATTCGTCTATCGAAAAATATCTTTCATATTAATAATAAGACGGATCATGGTAAACCAATCACCAGATCGACGTGGACTTGGTCGATCAAAACATCGGATAATTCCAGCTAAGCCAAGTATTCATGAGGTTCGTCGAGCTGTTCAGAGTCGCGAGGTCCCTGAAGTGCGTGGCATTGAAGCACGTCAGGCAATTGAGCAGTGGCGTGAGAAAATAAAAAGAGCTGAGGCCATGCGCGAGATGGTTAGACGCGCGGCTGAACAGTTGAAGCAAATTCAGGCGAGAACCCCTAAGACCAGGCGAGAAGCTGAGGAAATCACTGCTGAATATCGTAGAGTAACTGAAGATATGTTGCGTTTTCAGATGGCTTTTGGTCATGCCTTAGGACAGGCTGAAGATGTGGCTGGTACGGTAAATGGTTCTCATTCTGGGGTTCAAGCTCGTTATACAGAGCATTACAAGGGAGATAAACATAAGGTTGGAGATCCAGTATTAGATAGAGAGGGTAATCCAGTTATGGTTAGGCCTTTTGATGTGGTGCACATGGCACACGTTGAAGAAAAAAGAGATTTTCAAACATTTTTAAAGACCTGGGAAGAGATGGGGTTGGTTGAGGCAGCTATTGCTTCATATCAGAGTCCGGTAGTTCACTATGATGAGGGTGGACGCAGCGACAGAGAGATGGAGCGAATGGCGCTGGCTGAAGGAGCGGTTACTAGTATGTTTTCAGAAGGGGCTGATGGCGAGCCGGCCGCAACTTTGAGGGATTTGGCAGACGATTTTGTCCCAGAGCCAGGTGAAGCTGGTGAGAATGACATTGAAACAAATGCTTTATTGGATTTGCGACGATACATGAGTGAAGAGGAGGCAGCGGCCTTAGCCCCGGCTTTGCAAGAAGTCATGCATGGTGTGGATGCTATGCCGGCAAATGTGGCGGCGTTTTACGAATCTTTGGTTGATGATATTCAGGATGATGATCCGATGCCTTCAGATCCAGGAGAGAAAAAACGTTGGTACGCCAGATAGCGTCAAGATGGACGCCGTAAAAAAATCTCTGACTATTGGAGATTGCCGTTGTCAGAGCTCACGGCTAAGCGAGAGGAGTTGTCAGTGCAAGCTCACAAGCTATACGCTCGCAGAGAGATTAGAGCTCGTTGGACTGAAAAAACTTTTCAACGACTTATTTTGGACGCAAAATCTGGAGCCGATATTTTAGAAATCCCCCAGGTTAGGGAAATTGTTGGTAAATTGCATCGATGGGAACGAGAACATCCAAACAGTATTGTTGGAGCGGCTTTGGTTGGCCCTCCAGGAACAGGTAAGTCTACCGGTGTTGAATATTATTTAGAAAAAATGGGACGCCCAGAGCCTATTCGTATGGATGTTTCGCAAGAGCTTACTCGGTATGCTTTGTTTGGTAGCCCAGAGGTACAGTTTGAAAGTGATATTGATAGATATAGAAAACTGGCTGAACGGGTTGGTAGTCTGTCTGAGGCCGACGTTTTGTCGATGGTCCAAAAGCATGCAGATAAATTAGGTGCTGCCTTGGGTGATATGAATCCGGAAGAGAGGTCTGTCATTGCCTTGGCCTCCCTTAAAGAGGAAGTTGATGAAATTCTTCGGGCAGGAGGTGAAATGGATACTGATGCACACGCTAAGGTTCAAGCTTTACGCGGTGCTCTAGAGGGTTTAGCCAATGGACAATATCAGTCTGAATTAGCTACACAACTGGCGGACATTACTCATAAAAATGGCTGGCGCGATGGTATGATTATTCACGCTTTGCGCCATCAGCGACCATTGATTATTGATGAATTTAACGCAGCTAAATCTTGGACGTTGCTGAATAAATTGCTGACCTCCAAACCGGGTGAAGATTATTTCTTTGCCGATAACAATGAATCTATCAAGATTCCAGATTGGTATAGAATATATTTTACAGCTAATATCGGCGGAAAATACGGTCGCTTTAAAGTCCAAGAAGATTTGATGAGTCGTTTTGGTAAGCGAGTGATTGAAGTTGACTACCCGCCGGCTGAGGATGAATTTATGGTGATGGTGGCCTTCGTTTGCAATGCTTATACTGAGATGCTTAGAGATAAAGTAGACATGTATAAGTTGGGTACTTTTGTAAGAACGGTAGTACCTAAGTTGCGTGCGGCTATGAATGAATCAAAGCAAGCTAGTAATCCAATTTCGTTCCGTACCTATCGAGAAATTGGTGAAACTCTAGTTACTCCAGGGCCAGCTGGTACAGAGCGAAAAAGTAATAGTGTAGACAAAGCCGTACTTGAGTCTGTGGTAAACCCTTTTGCGGGATGGGAAGATAGAACTCTAGCCAAAACTTTGGTTCAATTAATGTTGGAGTCTGATCTGTTGTTAGACGATGAGTCAGTTTGGCCAGAGGTCACGCGCTGGACTGGAATCTCGCATGAGGAGTTGCAGCAAAAGAAGGACGATATGGATACTGATAAACGTCGAGCGGCGGCAGACCAGCTGTTAGATGGCGCTCAACAAGCCTTCGCTGCCAGAATGATGGCTAGTGGTCAAGGATTATAATAGTTAACTATGACTGAGTTTACAGGTCGACCTAGAATTGAACGAGGTGGTTTTCGGCCAGACAGACTGGCTGCCACCGCTGACAAGCCACCAACAGATCCGGTTGATGTTGAGTTTGACGTTGATTCTTTAACAGTGGCTGATCTTGGAGATATCATTGACTCAAATTTGTTAATGGCGATTAACGAGGTTGAAACCAGAGGGGGTAGACCACCATTTCGCTTTCAGATTTTAAGCGAGCAAGAGGCCAAGGCTCATTTTGAGGGAAGTGGCAGAACGCAGTTGCCGCTTGGCTGGACTGACTTAAAAACTCGGACAATATATTGGCTAGAGGGTCCATTAAAGGAAAAAATGAAGGAAGGGCACATGGGCCGTCGCAGTATTCGCGGACTGGCTCGCCATGAAGGTGGTCATCACGCGCCTGAGATTTGGTCAATTACCGAGACTTTAATGGAGACAATTGGTAAAGTTGATTTGGAGCCACCTGAATTGGAGCCACTGTTTTCTGATGAAACTAAAATTGCGGTTAGGACCGAACGAGGAGTAGAACAGATGGCGATTGGAGCAATGCGCAGGCAAAAATATTGGCAAGCGGTATTTTCTGATTGTTATAATGGGGCATTGGATCATTTGTTGGAGTCATTTGTCACGCGCGGAGCTAGTAATACTCAAGCGACCTTGGATTTAAGAGCCTTACATGGTCAGTCAGTGGAGGGTCGGGACTTTGAGCCACATCAGGATCCGGAAACAGGAGAGATGGTCAAGTATGATTTTTGGGAGAGAATTCCAAGACATCACCAACTGACTCAATGGCTCGTGGGTGAGCAGGAGTATTATAAGGCAGGAGTGCACATGTCCCCAGCTGATCGACGGCGTTTACTTGAACAACAAGCTAAAGCCAATTTACATCCGGATACCGCAAAGGTTGTTATTGGTTTAATGCGCCGTAATGTTTTTGATTCTTTGCATGACATGACGCCGTACGATAGTTTTTTTACAGATGAGAGAGATTACGCGCGGGTACGGAAGGAAAAATCTCGCTTAGTTATGGAGCAGCTTTATCCGGAGTGGGTTAAGTTATTTTTATTAGAATTTGAGGAAGAAAAAGCCAAGCGAGAGGAGCAGGAAAAAGCTGACCAAAAAAAAGGAGATGGTGAGAAGGGAGACGGCGGCGAAGATGGCGAGCTATCTGACGGGCAGAAACAGCAGATTGCTGGAGATGTGATGGATGCTCTGCTCGGTAAAACTAAACAAATGGGTGACGGTGCCTATGGTTCTGAGACAGAAATTCCAGATCAAAATGCCGCTAAGCAAGGTAAGTTTGATGGTGTAGTAAAGCAAGGTACTGGTTGCGGTAAGAATCAGGCGTCAGGTCAGGAGGCAGAGTCAGCTAAGCTTGATCCGCTTGCTGAGGAGCGAGCTAGAATGAGGCAAAAATTAGGAGCCTTTGACCGTAAACAAATTGGTGAATTAGCAGATCGCTTTGGAGTAGATGAAGCCTCGATTCGAGAGTTGCGCCGAATTGAACGAGAATATGGTGATATTATCGTTTTCTTAGCTGAGCAAATTGCTGAGGTTTTTTTGCAACAGCGCCGTCCAATTACTGAGCACGCTCATAAAGAGGGTCAGTTAACTCCGGGATTGGAGCACGTTTTGGTTGGTGGTCTGATGCATGGAAATCAAGATTTAGATATCTTCGAGCAGGTCAGACAAGCCACTGAGTTTATGCAAACTGAGTTTGAGGCTTTACTGGATACGTCTGGTTCTATGCAGAATAAGCGCTTAGAGATGGGCAGGATAATGGTGATTGTTATCACTATGGCTTTCATGCGAGTTCGTCAGTTGCTTGAAGCGGAACAGTTACTTGATCCAAGTAGTGAGGATCCGTTGCGTACTGGTATTGCCTTTTTTGCGGATAAGCCGATGCGTTTAAAAAAACAAAGTGATCCAAATGATGACATGTGGCTTGCCCGCATGATCAAGCAGTCCGCAGATTTTTCAGGTGGTACTGATGACGCGGCAGCACTGGACGCCCTTAAGTCTGAGTTTTCAACGGGATCTAGCCGAGTACTAAAGTTTTTGACAGTGGTTTCTGACGGAGAGGGAAACCCAGGAGCTATGAAAGGTATCTTAGACAGCATGGAGCACGATGAGCAGGTCTTTGTAATTGTGGTAGCGATGGGTGCAGATCCAGGCGCGGTAGCAGAGTCCTATAAGTCAGCAGCTCGGAGCGCTGGTCAGGCTAATGTATACGTCCTAGAGGGTAATAATGTGCGAGAAAATATTATGAAATTAGCCCAGTACATGGTTGGTCATGTTAAGGAAAAGGCTGAGGATATGGTGGGATAGTTTATTTAGTAGAATAGTTTATTAATAATATTTAGTTATATGGCAGAGCTTATAGCTGGTAGCGTAAAGATTAATGGAAAAAACCAGGTTGGTGGTCTTGTTTTGGACGAGGCTCAGTTGTTGTTTTTTCAGCGTCCGGCTAGCATGGGGCAATTGGCTGGCGGTGCTGCAGGTGGTTTAGTTGGAGCTTTAGTTGGAATGGGTGTAGATAAACTTTTACAAAAGCGTCGTGAGAAAAACGGTGAAGTAAAGAAAACTATTGAAACAGATCCTATTTACCAAAGTTTTGATGACAAAATTAAAAAGCAGTTAGTAGGAGTAGAAAGTTACGTGGCGGTTCGTCGTGAAGAGGTTGGAGCGATTAAGGAAACCTGGGCAGGCTTTGCCTTTGATACTACTCAAGGTCTCTTGGATATGAAGTCAAAGGTCAAAAAGAAGGCTATGCGACAATGGTTGTCTGAGCATGGTTACAATGTACCGATGAACTAGACTTTTCAAAAATAAAAAAGCCCTCACATAAGAGGGCTTTTTTATTTAGAGCTATTTTAGAAAGGGCAGCTTTTTTACTAGTCCCGTATTTTGCCACCAGGTGCCAAGTCCCCAGGTGTTTCCTGCATTTACAGAGTTGAGCCATAAAACGACCAGTAGGTATACAATGTGATCGTCCAGAATCGGATTATTTTTTGGTGGAAGCACCGCAGACCACATTAGTAAAAAGAGTAAAGCTGCACTGTAGCAAGCTAGGCGCATAGCTACTCCAAGAATAAGAGCTAGGCCAATTAAGAGCAGCCCTAGCATGAATAGCCAGTCTACGACTAATGTGCCGCCAATCGCATTGTATAGACTAGTAAAAGGACCGCTAGCACCGTGCTGTAAAAAACCGGCCGTTGGAGAAACCCCATCGAGCCAAGACTTTCCAGACACTGTAGCAAAACCTAAACCAAAAACTTTGTCGATGAATGCCCAAAGCATAATAAGACCAAGGGTGATACGCGTAAGCGCTGCCCAAACTGGGGTCTTAGTTGAAGCGTCTGTTGTCATAAAATTGTAATTACTTAAAGCTCTTATAATAGTCCACGAGCTTCATGAGCCTCATTGTGTGGTTGTCTCTATTGTACGTGACCAACGCGGTTAATGCAACCATTTTTAAAGCATAAGATCTCACTAAGGTCTCTAGGCTGAAAGGTGTGTAACTGTTTACAAAACCGACATTTGATCTCGATTTCACCTTCGGCGAGAATGCCTTTAAAGAGTAATTTATCGTCGTCTGGGCAGCGATATTCCTGAAAGAGTTCGTGTGACATAGTAGTGTTATTTTTTCTTGATAGCTTATTTTTCTAGTGATATAGGGCTATTTTTTAACAGAGTTAAAGACTTTATTATATTAGGCGAGACGCGTGATGATGGCAATAAACATAGGGTCCCAATTATCTGCTTGCACCAGCTGGTGGGGAAGTATGCGACAAAGGCTTGCCTCTTCAACAGCTGTCAAACCAGATCCTGGTAAAGGTAGGCCATGAGGCAAATGGCTTGGCCAAGGTTCTAGGGCTATTCGGTCTTTTTTCTTTTTAAGTAAGCGTGCTATAACCTCTTCATCTTCCTTCCGTGAGATAGCGCAGGTGGCGTAGACTAGTCTGCCGCCAATCTTTACTGCCTCAAATAATCCACTAATTAAAGCTAGTTGCCGTTGGGCTAATTGTTTTGTTCTGGCTGGAGTCCATTGAGCGAGTCGTTCGGGTTTATTCCAAACGTGTTTTTCTGAACTACAAGGTGCGTCTAGAAGAATACGATCAAAATAATTTGGCTGACGCTGGTAGATAGTTTCAGCTTTTTTACCTTGGGTAGTAACCCAAGCCTGATTGTAATCAGACAGCACGGCTTGCAACCGATGGCGTCTTGCTGGAGAGCTGTCATTGGCAATCAGTTCACCTTGGCCCTGCATTGTTTCTGCAATTAGTAAGGTTTTTCCGCCTGGAGCAGCGCAGGCGTCTAAAATTCGCTCACCCGGTTGCGCGTCAAGCGCTAGTGCTGGTAACAGTGAACTGGCGTTCATGGCGTAAATTAGGTGATTTGAATGTCCGGGCAAATCAGTACCAAGCGGTGCCTCTGGTGGCCAGAGCACGGCCGTGGGAAACCAAGACAGGGTTTGCCAAGTAAGACCCAACCTTTGCCATTGTGATTGAAGAGTTGATGAATCTTTTATATTAAATCGTAAAATTGGTTGAGTTGAACGAGATAAAGAAGCGAACATGCTATCTGCTTCGTCGGTTTCTGGAAACAGGTTTTGATAATATTCAAGAAAAGCTACCTTTCCTTCGATTCGTGATTTCATATAATGACGCCAGTTATGCGTAGAGTGTAGGTATTTTTATCTGGAAGATAATCTATTTTTTATTGCGATTTGATTTTACCACAACCTAAGAAATTAACTGTAACAATTGACTTTTGGCATAATTGAGACTATCATTTTTGAATGAAAGGTCCAGATCGACGAGGAAGAAGACCAGGTCAACCAGGGTGGGAGCCCGAAGTTGATATTGATTCAGGTGGATACGATAAAAATCCAGCAGAACCTAATTTTGTTGGCTGTGATAATGTTGGTCAACTTCTAACCGAGCTGCAACGAGCTTATGCTGCTGGAGGCGTTATCGAATCATCTAATGGTCAGGTTTTTTCTTTACAAGATCTAGCTATTATGATTAGCGCGGCTTTAGAGGAAGTTCGCAGGAGATCTCGTGATGGTAAAAAAATAATTATGCCTGATGGGTCCCCGGTGTCATTCAAAATAAGAACATTGCCGGCTCGAGAAATGGATGATGTCTTAAGCAGTTTCGGTGTCACTAGTGCGAGTGGATTAAGAGCCGCGGTGGCTCGGGTGTTAAATCATTCAGTTGAGAGTAGTGAATACTTGAGCGCCTCTTCAGCGATTGACAGGGTGCTTGAACAAGGGGCTTTTCATCCATTGCTCACAATGGATGAAGCGAGTTTTACTACGCAGTACAGTGAAGATTGGTACGAAGGTCATAGACGACAAGTGCCAAGAGAGCCTGAGACTGATGCTATAGCCAGATCTCGGTGGGATAGCATGCGCGAAGAGGCTAGAAAGGCGGCGTCAAGAGCTGAGTACGAAGCAAAACAGGCAGAGGAGAGGCAATGGATGGAATGGAAGAGTTCTCGAGAGGGGATGGTTTTCCCAGTTGAGGCTTTAGCGGTATCAGATATTGTTAACCAGCGAGTTTTTGATAGACAACGTAGAGAAATCTTAAGGAGACGGTCTGAATCGCCTCAAAATCTAGGCTTTGTTCGTTTTGCTTTTGATTTTGGATTTGGTGGACGAGTGGCTAAATCATTGACAGAGGCAGGTGGCGGCAAAGACGCAGTTAGGCTTATTGATAACCGTACTTTTACTGGCGATAAGAGTAAAATAAATAGAAGGTTTACTAGATCTTTAGTCATCCCGATATCAGAGCAAGGCGATCAGATGGTAATTAGCATCCATACACCATGTGAAATATCTGGCGGTCAGATTGGGTATGTTGAACAGCCAGCTGAACTTCCGCAAGTGTGTGTTGAATGGGTTGGTGATGTTTGTCTATTAGATAATCAACGCCTCAATTCAGTTGAGAAGCAGGCTCTGATTAGTAAGGCAAGATTAATTTTGAGTAAAGTTGAGGCAGATGCCTTAAGAGACTCTGGTATTAACTTGAACCTAGTTGCCAAGCTTGAAGCAAGTCTGGTATAGCATGGAAGTTAGAATTGAAAATTCTTGGAAGGAGAAATTAGCCGACGAATTTTTGTCTCCTTATTTTGATACTTTAAGAAAGTTTGTTCACAAAGAATATACCAGTGGAGAGATTGTTTATCCAAGGCCGCAACAAATATTCTCGGCTTTTGATCATTGTCCATTTGATAAAGTGAAAGTCGTTATCTTGGGTCAGGATCCTTATCACGGTCCGGGGCAGGCTAATGGTTTGTGTTTTTCGGTAGCCCCGACTGTGACGCCGCCACCCTCTTTGAAAAATATATTTCAGGAACTATCCTCAGATTGTGGTTGCGGTTTGCCGGTAAGTGGAGACTTAACGCCATGGGCTGATCAGGGGGTATTACTATTAAATTCTACTTTGACGGTGCGAGGTGGGCAGGCCGGCTCTCATCAAGGTAAGGGGTGGGAGGAGTTTACTGATGCGGTGGTTAGGGCACTGTCGGAACAACGAGAACATTTGGTCTTTATTTTGTGGGGTCGCTATGCTCAGCAGAAGGGAGCTCAGATTGATCGCTCGAAACACTGCATTGTTGAAAGCCCACATCCTTCTCCTTTTTCAGCTTACTCAGGTTTTTTTGGATCAAGGCCTTTTAGCCGAGCGAATAAATATCTATTAGAGCATAAATTGTCTCAGATTAACTGGTGTCTATAACAAAAAAACACGAGAGTAGGTTAGCTCTCGTGTTTGTGTTTTCCTTTAGCGTACGAAGCCGAGTCTTTTTCCAGAAGGTAGTTTGTGAATCAAGCGTATTGGTTGATTGCCAGCTAAGTCTCTCATTGTTTCGTACCAACTATCTCCGTTATCAAGATGAGGTCTAGCTTGAAGTGGCGTGCCGCCTTGAGGAACGTAGTAAACAGCTCCTGTATCTGAGCTCATGATCAGTTGCCCGCTGAACTGACTATTCATAGAGTCCGCTCGTAGTAGGCAAGTCTCTTCTTCTGCCGCATTGTAGCAGGCACTGTTTTTATCGATCATAAGGTCGATGTTCGCTTGAGTCATGCCCCAGGCTGCCCCGGTGGTAGCGGCTGTGATGGTTTTATCAACGGCCTGACCCTTGGTTAGTTTGATACGACGACCATTGGCAACTAGGAACACTTTGTTGCCACTTCGGTAGATGCCGTTAGGAAGAAAGCGGATGAATCTAACTGTGTAAATAGCTCCTTCCATCTCACCATGAAGTTGGTAGAGAGCTCCAGTGGCTTCGTGAAAATAAATTTGTCCGGCTATGGATTTTTCTCCAAGCGTCCCACAGCTTGGTAAAGGTTGCGCTCCGCATGGTGTTTTGTCACGCATGACGTCGATGTCGGAATCGCTCAAACTGATAGAGCCCTGAGGAATGTCTACTACATGTGGCTGTAGTTGAATGGCCGCCTGAACTGCAATGGTCGGTAAGGTTATGCCGAGAATCAGTGCAGATGTTACCAGCAACCAACGGGTTTTGTTTGTCATTGATGTCTTCGTTATTATTAAGTATCTGCCCTATATAAGTGTTAAAGTCTATAAAATGTTACAGGTGATTATATTAGGCTAAAGTTAGCGAATATTTAACAATTTTCTAGTGACTAATGACGGCTCTATAGCCGCGTCTACAAACACTTCAAAATCCATTTGGGTATTTTTTTCAGTGCCCAGAATTCGATATATGGGAACAAGGCGGTCAATTATTTGGGTCGGTCCGACATATTCTTGATTTGTTAGTGGCCAGTATTCTAATGACACGTAGTCTATATCAATATCTACCTTGTTATCTGGAATGTTTTGGGTGCTGGGTGATTGCAAGTTACCGAAAGGGTTTAGAGTAAAGACTGAATATAAAATTGGTTGGTTTTTGCCAGCGTGTTGATAATCATCACGCAATCTATCCAGGGCTTGGGTCGGACTAATTAGAGCAGGAGAGCTGACGCCAGCAGTCGGTAGGTGAGGCTTCATAAGATTGCCTTGGAGAAATATTAGCGAGTCGTCTTGAAATACCGCTAGCCAACCATCGTCACGAACTGGGAGTCCACTTAAATTTGAATAGGGAGGGAGAATTCTTATTTCTGATATTTGTCCTATCGGTACGTCTTCTGCCCAGGCGCTACTTTCTATAATTTGAGTGGTGAGGCTGCTTGCGTTAACTTCAGTCAGCGATGCTACAAGGGAGATAGTCTGAGTTTGGGAGAGGCTAGTGATGGAGTTGCGACTGGCATATTGAATTTCACTAAACTCGCTTATTGATATGCAGCTATCGGGTGCGCCTGTTATGGTATTTGAAATCAGATAGTCAAGACAGGTGCTGATTCCTTGGTCAACGACAGCTTGAGGTAAGGATGTCGTTTTGGAAACGTCAGTATTTCCACCAATGATGGATATCAGGTTATCGTTGTCGCCGGGTAATTTATCAGCTGTGGTTACGCGGTCAGCTTCACTTAGTCGATAAAGCTCATACTCCGGGACCGCTGTTTGGAGAGCAGTATTTGGCAAGACGCTTGTTTCGGTAAGTTTCCACAAGTCATACTGAATCTCTCCGCCTCCTCCAAAGCCGCCAATTAGTTGGCTGAGGTTTTTGGCATGCACGGCTGATTGTGGAGCTAGCGCAATGACGGGAGCCGGTTGTTCTGGGGCAGTGTTGGTATTGTCTGGTTCAGGGTTGGTATTAGCGAGCTCAGTGTTGTCAGATTCAATGAGGTTGGCATTGCTCTCTTGAGTAGGAGTTTCAGTTTGGTTAGGGGATTCAGCGAATTTTTGCTTATCTGGATTTAACTTAATCCCTTGGGTAACCAGAAAGGTGATTAGAATAATAGCCATAGCGCTTGATCCAAATATGACCCAGCTCAAGAAAGGTCTGGTTTGACTGTTGGTTGTGGCGTTGTCAGTAATTTTAGCATTGGCCCTGGAGACAGCGTCGTTCCAAATACTTTGTTTAATCGAAGAATCGATTTTGGGTGTCCTGCGCTTGCTCGCTGCCAGACTGGCCTCTAGGTTTTTGTGTTTATTAAATTCCATATGATTTTTGTAGTTGCTTGAGGGTTCGTGAGACCAGGGTCCTAATCGTGCCTGGTCGCTTTCCAATAATCTCGGCAATTTCATCATAGCTCTTGTCTTCTAGGTAGCGCAGTTCAAAAACTTCTGGAATGGGTTCGGGGTAAGTGATGATCGCTTGCCACAGTAATTGCACATCGGTTTGGGTTAGGATATTCTCGCCAGATTTGACATCGATAATTTCTATATCCGATATGTCAGAAATGCTGAATTTACTTTGTCTGCCATACTCTTCGCTTAAAATGGATCGGGCGACTTGATAAAGATATGCCGAGTAAGGATGACCTTGCCATTGATAAGTCGGTAAGTACTGCATGCCCCGAGCAAACACCTCTGCTGTTAGATCAGCAGTAGTGTCTTCATTTTTATCTACTCGAAAAAAAATGTACCGGTAGATTTGATCAAAGTACTTGTCGTAAAGTAGCGCATAGGCCTCTCGGTTTCGCTGGGCCGCTACAATTAGTTCCTGATCATTGTCGGTTGTTGCCTCCATCCTAGTAAAGCTCAAATAGTGCTGTTTTGTTACACAATAGCACATAAACTGGTCTAGGGCTTGCTTTTTTATGGAAATACGCCATACTACTGGGGTATACGTTTTTGGGCATACCAATGCGTGATACCTGGTTAATTAGTAGGCATTGTCCATGAACAAGAATTTGTTCGTTGGTAGCCTGTCGTGGGACACCACCGATGATTCGCTTCGCGCCGCTTTCGAGCAGGCCGGAACGGTAGAATCTGCCAAGGTGATTATGGATCGCGACAGTGGCCGTTCTCGAGGCTTCGGCTTCGTAGAGATGGCATCCCCAGAGGATGCTCAGGCAGCTATCGACATGTGGGACGGGAAAGAGCTCGACGGCCGTGAAATCAAGGTCAACGAGGCTCGTCCAAAGGAGTAGTTTGTAACTTCTTCAGTCCGAAAAACACCGCCGTATGGCGGTGTTTTTGATTGTTATATTTTACTTTATAAAAGTCTTTTTTTAATTTATCAAACTTTTATTTTAACTAGTTCTAGTATTTATTAGAGTGGGTAGTCCTTGACAATATCTCAATTATCCGTATACTGTCTTGGATTGAGTGCCTTAAGTGCTCCTCCGGGTTACGCACAAAACAGCATGTATTGTGAAGTATCCTCGAGTTTTACGAGTGATTTTGCAATATATGCAAGAAAATGAAAAAAAAGCCCAAGGGGCTACTTTTGCTGACATTGGTGTACCATCGCGTGCACTGCAAGTGTTAAATAAGCGAAAGATTACAGAACCGACACCAATTCAGCATCAGGCTATCCCGGCTATAATGAGCGGGAACGATTGTATTGGTATTGCTCAGACGGGCACGGGAAAAACCTTAGCCTTTGCATTGCCAATGGTTGAAGACTTAGCCGAAGGAGGAACAGCTATTGTGCTGGCTCCAACGCGTGAGTTGGCTCAACAAATTCAAGAGACCTTCTTATGGTTTGATAAGTCTCATAAGGTGACTTCAACCGTAGTAGTTGGTGGCGCGTCTATGCATCGTCAAATTCAAGAGTTGCGCAAGAAGCCAAAGGTGGTTGTAGCAACTCCAGGTCGCATGATTGATTTACTTAATCAAGGCGTGGTTCGCTTCTCAAAGTTGAAATATTTAGTGCTAGACGAAGCCGATCGAATGTTTGACATGGGATTTGCGCCTCAGTTGCGTAAAATCTTTTCTTTCATTCCAGGTCCAGATGAGCGGCAGACTTTGTTGTTCTCGGCTACAATGCCAGATCAGATCGTACAGTTGGTGCGTGAACACATGCGCACGCCAGTTCGTATTGAGGTGGCTCCGCAAGGAACAGCCGCAGAGAACGTTGAGCAGGAAATAATTATTCTTGATAGAGCTCATCGCAAAACCGCGTTGATTGAATTGATTAAGCAAACCAAGGGTACAGTTATTGTTTTTACCAGAACAAAATATCAAGCTAAGGAAGTTACTAAATTTCTAAACACCTCTAAGTTCCGATCTGAGGAACTGCATGGTAATAGAACCCAGGGTCAGCGCAAGCGCGCCATGGATATGGTCCAGTCAGGAAAATCCCGCATCTTAGTAGCTACTGATATCGCGGCTCGCGGAATTGATATTTCTGCTGTTGAATTGGTAATTAACTTTGAATTGCCAGACCAAGCTGAAGACTATGTTCATCGTATTGGTAGAACCGGTCGAGCTCAGTTAAGCGGACGGGCTGTATCGTTGGTGTTATCTGATCAGGGAAATGAGCTTCGAGATATTCAAAAATTGGTTAATATGCAAATCCCCGTAGCTAGTTTGCCTGGAGTTCCAGCGGCTCAGCTTAGTGGTGGATCTTCACGGTCTTCAAATAAATTTGGAGGTCGCAGAGGCGGTGGAGGCGGTCGACGTAGTGGCGGAGGCTCTAGTCGTGGTCGTAGCGGAGGCGGCAGAAGCAGCTCTGGTGGTAGTCGTGGACCTCGTCGTCGAAGCTAGTTTGTTAGTCATCCAAAGCTAGTTATAACTGAGTTTGTGGAGACAGTTTCAAACTTCCAATTTACTTTGGACTAGGCTTTAGGTTTCTTCCACTGTCAAGGCAGTGTCAGTTAGCTAGCTTTTATTTCGTAAATGATTTGGTTAGCTGCAGAGATTCCTGAAATGTAGGAGTTTTCCAAACCAATGGCATTATAATCTCCAGCTAGCCAGAGCTGATTATTTTGCTTCATAGAAATGAGCTGGTGTCCGCCGATTAGAAAGGCTGGATCCCAGAATCTATGAGCGATAACTTGTGGGTCAATAAAAAATTCATCAAGTTCTGGATTTGAGCTGGTGCTGTAAAAAAGATGACTACCATCTTCTTGGCGGGAGATAAAAATCGTTGGACTATCATCATTAAAAATTTCTAGATCACCCTCGTGTTTTTCTTTGAGTTGGCCTTTAACATGAAACATGTGAGCCTTAGCTTCAATTCGATCGTGCTTGAGTTGCAGTAGGCTTGATCCGGTGGCTGCATCAACGGCTAAAATAACCCGATCCGCTTGGAGCTTGTTTTTATCATTCAGGGTTAGGGTGTAGCCACTGGTCGATTTTTCCATAAGTTCGACACTGGCATCAAGACGATAATCCTTAATCGGACCTATCATGTCTTCCAAGTTGAGCTCAAACTCGAATACTGGAATGTCGATGTACATGGCAATTTGCATCAAGTCAAAAGCATTGAGGTCTTTGATTGGCGTGAAGGTGCACATGTAAACAGCCTCTTCAATGTATTCGTACACAATGTTGGCTATTCGTTTGGTTTGAATCCATTCCTCAGCGGGCGTGTTATAAAGCTTGAAGAGGTATTCGCTATTTCGCAACGCTTCATCTTGTGGGGTAGTTAAACATTGGTCCCGAAAGGTAAGAAACTCCTCTTGGAAATAGGTGGTAGCTTTTAGTAATCGCCATAACTCCCACTCCCTCTTTAAAATAGCTGAGGCAAAACGGTAGCTCTTTTTCTTGTTGTGAAAGTGAATTTTAAGTGGGTGAATACGTCGACCCTTGGTGGCAAACTGTAAAATATGTCGACTGGTGTCAGGTAGAATATAAGCACCGTAATTTGTGTGGCCATCTTGGGAGGTTTCAATCCTACCTCCCCATTGTGGTGTTACTAAAGTAAACGGGATTTCAGCATGTTGCAGAGTGCGGGCGGCGGCAATTCCAGCTATCCCACCTCCGATAATGACAGTAGATTCAGCCATAAATGTCTTATTTTATTGAGTGTTTATGGGCAGAGCGAGAATCAGTCTTGATCTCTATTAGTCTGCCAATTACTGTAGCACTTTGTCAGGAAATCATAAAGTTTGGATTATTTAGGCTAGACAGTTTTCAGGATATCCGGTAGAATCTTTTTTGCTACCATTTTTGGTAAAGAGAGTTAATTTTGGGGGTGTAGCTCAGCTGGTTAGAGCGTCTGCCTGTCACGCAGAAGGTCGCGGGTTCGAGTCCCGTCACTCCCGCATTAATATAAAAACAGGCGTAAAGCCTGTTTTTATATATTAGGCAAAAATATTGTGTGTAGGATCTGGATCTTTGAAGGTGTAGCCATCACCATAAACGCATGAAAAATTTCCGACATAACCACAAGCTTTACAGGCGGCCGTTCCCTCCATCGCAGCTACCTCCGCCTGTGTGCCAACGTTAATATCCTTTTTTTCAATTATAGACCAATCTTGATAGGGGAAATCGGGACCATGACTCTTCCATCCTGAAAAGTACCGATTACATTTAAAGCACGTTTTCATTTATTTAGGATATCATAAAATTAGAAAAACGAGATTGGATTAGTGCTTTTGTCGTGCGACCGTAATAACATTATCTAAGTGTATCTTCCTGATTTTTATAGCGGATATATAAACAATATGTTACTGAGTTGTAAATGCAAGCATTATAAGCGCTGTCATTGTTACGAATAGACCGAGATACTGCCAGGATCTTAAACGTTCTTTGTTGAAGGTAATCCCTAATATAACTGAAACTAGAACGTAACCTTGACTTAAGCCTAAAACAAGTGAGATTGGTAAATATACAACTCCAAATGAGAATGAAATCCAAGCAGTGACATCTATGATGCTTGTTGCAAAGTACAGAATTGGATTTTCTTTAAGGCTGGCAAAATATACTCTGCGTTTTTGTAAAACCAAAGGTAGCAGAACTAAGGTGATTAAAGCACCGACAGCCCAAATTACGAACCAGGGATCAAACTGTTCAACTGCCGCAGCCGTAGATAAGTTCATACTGGTTGAGACGAAAGCGGCCAGCGTGGTAAGTAGGATACCTTTTTCGAGTTTAATTTTTCCTACTTTAAAAGGATTGAGCGCGAAGCTAAGCATGACCACGCCAAGGAAGATTGCAAAAATCAGCAGCCACTGTTGAGGTAGAATTGATTCGTGAAAAAGTATTGCTGCTAGAATAACTCCCAAGGGTAGCTCAAGTGAGATAACAGGTTGAACGATTGATAAATTAATGTGCTTGAACAGCCAAAATAAAAAGAAGCCATTCATGATTGTGGTACCTGTAGCCAAGAGAATTGGGAATGACAAAATTTCAGAAAAAGCAGTTTCTGAATTTATAACAAAGGGGAGTAGGGCAGCGCTGCCGATAGCACTGATTATCCAAAAGGTTAAAGTGACGCCACCTTTTCTGGTGCATCGTTGAATTAGAAAATCTCCGATTCCCCAACCGAAAAATGCTCCTAATGCAAATAGTATGCCCATAGAGGATTAGTGTATCATGCTTTTCCCACTTAAGCGGGATTTTTTGTTATAGTGTTATCTATGCAGAATTATCATGAAATATTAGGCGTTATCGCCGTCGTCATTGGCGTGGTGAGCTATGTTCCTTATTTTAGAGACATTTTTTTGAATAAAACAAAACCACATGCCTTTTCGTGGGGCATGTGGGGAATTTTAACTTCGATTGCTTTTGTCGCTCAAGTTACTGAGCAGGCGGGTCCCGGAGCTTGGGTGACGGGCATTACGGCGGTGGCTTGCTTTTTAATATCGGTGGTGTCCTTTGTAAAAGGTAAGCGAGATTTCCCAAAGCTGGATTGGATGTTTTTAGCCTCAGCTATTTTAGCCTTGCTGCTATGGTGGCAAACTAAAGATCCTTTACTTTCAGTAATTCTTATAACCGTGACTGACGCTCTTAGTTTTTGTCCAACTTTCCGTAAAGGTTATAGAAACCCGCAAGAAGAGACCGTTAGTACTTTTATGGCGAGTGCCACTAAGTTCTTGATAGGCATAGTCGCGTTACAGTCCTTTGCGGTTGTAAACTGGATATACCAGGCGTCTTTGGTGTTGATGAACGGAGCGTTCGCTGTCATGTTGTTGGTTCGTCGCCAGCAACTGCGCCAGAGGAGTTTTAAGCGCTAAAAATAATTATAAAGCTCACCATTTAACAATTGTGAGATGTGCGTCTTGCTTAAAGGTTACGGCGCCACTTTTTATCTCCATGTGCTGAGGCGGTGCGTAGCTATTGGTTCGGACATAGTGTGGAATAATCTCATAACTACCGGGCGTGCAGTTGTCAGAAAAGGCAAATTGTTTTTTTACGGAAAATTGAGCTAGGTATTCATAAGCTCTTTTTGAGCCGTAGTCATTAGTGCAAATAGTGGAAAATTCAGGAATAGCGACTAAAGCGGTTTTGATATCTTGAGTGTTTACAATCCGCTGTTTACCGATCATGCTCTGGGTGTACCAGTTAATCTGTTTCAAATTGCTCCAAATTGAAGTTCCGCAAAATATGATTAATATAACAGTGCCGGTTATTTTTAGCTTTTTAGATTCGGCGAAAGCGAGTAAAAAAGCTGGTATGAAAATTACCGGGAAAAATATGATGAGCATTTTGTAGTGAACAAACTGGACCTGCCAATAGTTCATCAAGCTAAAAGCGTACACAGCGGTTGTGGTTGTTAGCGCTATCAGTAGTCCTTTAGAAATACGAGAATAGTTTGAGGCAAACCAAGCAATGGCCAAAATAAACAAGGCTGAAAAAATATTAGTAAAAGGAATGTCTATAAAATAGATGAATGGTCCTATCTCAAAAAAACTACCTAAAATATGATCAAGTCGTGCAAATGCGGTGTGGGTTTCAGATGCGCTCGAAAATACAGTGTCTAAAATTGACAAGGAGTTTGTAAAGCCACGTTTAAACTCACCGGCCCAGTAAGGTGTGAGAACAATAATAGATGAAGCAATGGCAACCAGTGGTCCAACTATATCTTTTTTGTAGCGCCAGTAAATTGAATAGATAATCAGAGCAGCTAACGGGACGACAAATAATCCAACCGAGTGGAGAGAGGTCATGTAAGCTATTAAGATGCCGTGCGCAGTCCAGCCGATGAGCTGTTTTTTTCTGTTCCACTTATTATCAAATAAGTGGTCAAACAGCAGGTACCATAAAAGTAGGACCAGGACCAAGGGGCCAGTGTTCCATTCTTTAGCATTAACTAAAATTTCCTGGTACAAAAATGTCCACCATAGTCCACTGACGCCAGCTATTAGTAATCTTGGCTTCTGAGGAATAAAACTGTACATCCGATAAACGAAGTACATCAGCAGGGGAATGGTTGCAAATGAGCAAGCTATGTTTAAAAGTATTTGGCCACGTGGGTCGCTGGTCAGAAAAACAAATGGTGCTACGCTCCAGTAATATAGTGGCGGTAAATTATAACCTCCCACCGATGAGCCAGGACCGAGAGTGACGATGTTGCCAGTTTTCATGGTTTGGTAGACAAAGGCATGTTCAGCTTGATCACCGAGAAATTGAGTATAGGAAATTAGCGGCAGTAGAATGCGTATCCAAAAACCGATAGTCAAGGCCAATACAATAATGGCTATGCTCAAAACATGTTGCCAGCTAGTATTTTTAAACGTCATGCGGACTGGTTAGCAATAAATTCACAGTGCGTAATTATAACATAATGACACTGGATTATTGCCACTTTATGTGATGATTATTGTGAGATTGGGCTGAAACGTCCCAGCTACGGCTGTTTGGCTGTTTTTAAGCTCAAACCCTTGCCAATTAAGAGATAACGTAGTAGGATGACCGTCGCATCAATTTGTGGTGTAATCAGGCAATTCGCTCTGGAATCTTAAACAGCAGGAGATAATAACGTAGTCAATTCATATGGCAAAACGACGTGGAGCCCTCAGTGGAAAGAAAACCAAGTCACGCTCACACAAGACCAAAAAGCGCTTGGCAATAAAAGCGGTCATGCTCGCGGAGCGTGCTGCTAAAAGGTTAAAGAGAAGACTGCCGCGATAAGGCAGTTTTTTCATCAATTGATACACTGATTTTCGCCAGGTTTGAGCGGAAGAGTCGAATGGTCATACAAGATACAAATTTATAAAGAGAAAAATTCTCCAAGAACTATGAAAAAATTCAACGATAAAGAAAGCAGGGTCAGTGGACCAAAGAAACGATATAGTGCGGCCGGGGGCTCTAGTAAGCCAAGACGATCTAGTTATGGTAATGAAAATTCATTTTCTGCATCTGGACCACGTCGATCTTCCTCTGATGTAAAAACCTATGAGGCTACTTGTGAGACCTGTAAAAAAACTTGCGGTGTACCATTTAAGCCAAATGGAAAAAAGCCGGTTTATTGCAGCTTGTGTTTTAAAAAAGACAAACAAGGTGAGTCAAGAATGGCCTACGGCAAGAGTGATTATCAAAAATCATCACCACGGTCAGAATCATACAAGCAAGATTTTGAAGAGTTGAATAAGAAACTGGACGCCATCATTCAAATGCTCGCCAAGAGATAGCGGATGAAGGTTAAGGTGCGGGTTTTCAAGTCAGTCGAATTTTGGTTTAATGCGTAGTATGCATTACGATTATTTTATTGTGGCTAGGTATCGGAATAAAGAACAGGCTATAGATTTGGCTGATAGGCTTAGAGCTGCCAAGAAAACGGTTTATTGTTTTGCCGAGTCTGAGCCATCTGCTCAACATGTGGCGGTTTTGGATGATGACACCGAGGCAGCTATGGCGGCCTTTGAGTCTATTGAAAATTGGCGTGAAGATCCACGAGTCCGAGATATTTTTGAAACTGACATGGAGGCGTTGCGAGCTTCGGATGCAGTAGTCGTACTGATGCCGGTTGGAAAGTCAGGTCATATTGAATCGGGAGTGGCTTACGGTTTAGGTAAACAAACCATTATGATTGGTGAACAGGTAGAGACAGAGAGTCTTTATCTTATTTTTGATCAAGAGTTTTCTACGGTAGACTTATTTATTGAATCAATTGGTTCAGGGTTGATTGGTTGATATGAAAGATATATTTCAAGTACTAAATGATTTAGGAATAGCTTACGTCGAGCATAAGCATCCGCCACTTTTTACAGTTGAAGATTCTGAAAAGCACTATAAGCAAGTTAAAGGAGGGCGTAGTAAAAATTTGTTTTTACGCAATCGAAAAGGGGACCGACATTACCTGATTGTTATTGAAGCTTCCAAGCAACTTAATCTGACGAGTCTAGCCGATGTTTTGGAGGAGGTTCAATTAAGTTTTGCTTCGCCTGAAAGATTGTTAAAACACCTGGGATTAACGCCGGGATCAGTGTCGCCGTTTGGCTTGATAAACGACGAAGAAAAAGCCGTTGTTGTTATTATCGACAAGGCACTACTGCAGTATGACAGGTTGAATTATCATCCCAACATCAATACGGCAACTCTAGAAATTGCACAGCCTGATCTTGGTAGATTTTTAGAGTGGTCTGGGCAACAAGTTAGATATCTGGATCTTTGAGATTTTGGGACTCTGACCAGAAACAATCGGAGAGAGCTATTTTTTTATATAAACGTAGATTTTGTTTCGACCGGCAATAATTTTCTTTTCTGAAAATTGATTGCTGGGAGGTAATCTAAAACGATTGCTGACAATAGCGGTTCCTGGTTTACATTCTTGTTCAAACTTCGGGAGCAGTTTTTTTGTAAAATCTGATATCCAGAATCCAATAATGGCGTCGGCCTCTTTAACTGAATAGGCAAACATATCACCACGTTTGATAGTAACCTGGGGTCTTGTGAGTAAAAAACGTAGGCGAGCTAGCCAGACTAATAGGTGACTGTGTTCTACCCCAGAAAAACTGGCGGAGGTGTACGTGGAAGCTAGATTTGCAATCATGGTTCCGGTGCCACACCCTAGATCAACGATATTATTTTTGTTGGCTAAAACACCATCTTCAATAATGGCCTTGGTAACTCTCCGTGAGGTGGGTAGAAACGGTAATACTGGACGAATTCCAAGAACAATCACGGCTAGTCGGAAATTAAGACGCACTAAGGCTAGAACTAGGATGGATAAAATTGAAACGTGTAACCAGAAGGTCAGGCTTGGCATGTCAGTATTATTTCGATTAAAGCTTGATGCAGTATACCCCTTTTTAGATGACTCACCAATTTCTCATCAACGCAGTTATGGCTAGTGTTGGACTTAAGTAAAAAAAAGATGACGCGGGCGATCTACAACTGCAGGATGAAGCTGCAAGTGGTGAAGTAGATAGCCAGCGCCATGACGTCGACAATGCTGGTCACGACCGGACCCATGGCGATGGGGGCGTTGATGCCGAGCCGGTGAAGCGCTACTGGTGCCAGCATTCCCAGTGTGGCGGCCCCGAGGAGCTCTGCAATGGCAGACACTGCCATGGCCAAGCCCAGTTGCGGGTCGTGATAGCGAAGAGCGGCGTAGAGACCGATCACCACCGCGAAGACCAGTCCGAGCTGAGCCCCGATCGACAGCTCCTCTCTGATCAGCTTCCGTAGCTGACCGTTGGTGGGTGCTTCTCGACTGATGGCCACGATGCTGACCGTGGCTGCCTGAATGGCGACGTTGCCAGACAGGCCGAGCATGACGGGCATGAAGCCAGCCAGAGCCGCCTCGGTCGTCAGAACTCCTGAGAAGTGCTTGACCAGTTCGCTCATGGCCAGTCCTCCACCGAGGGTAACCACGAGCCAGGGCAGCCGTTGGCCCGTTGAGACCAGGCGATTGTTCATCATCTGGCACCTCCTCGTTTCCCTCGGTCGTTGTGACGACAGTTGGGAGTGAGTTGATGGGGTTGATCTTCGAGGGCATGAGTATCTGTCCTCCTTGGTAAGAGCATTATCCTTTCTTAGGACAGCCCAAGCTTGCTCTAGGTGTGTTGATCTGTCAATGGGCGTTGGGTATATGTTTCTTTATCGTGAAATGGTAACCCGATGCCTAGGAAAAGGGGATGAAGATTAAGACTATTCCTCCTATTAACGCTATTGCCGCAGAGGTAAGAAAGAAGTAGCCAGCTGCCCGAAAAAACCAGGTGCTGATATTGTCTCCAATTAAATCAACCATACTTAAATACATTTTTGGAAAAAGAGAGAAGTTAAGAAAGAATATTTGCTCGAAAACAGAATGCTTAGTGGTATTAAAATTTTCAATAAAGTCACGAAGTGATTTAAGGGATATCATTTTTCGACCAATGTGCTGAACTAGGGAAGCGAACAGTACGCACATCAGAATTGATAGGATTTTTATGGCTAACATGTTTATGAGTGGTAAGTTTTATTATCTACTATAATAGCACGAGGTTTATAATTACTTCTAAGCAAGTCTTTTAAACATAATTTTATTAAACTTATTAAGTAGACGATAGTATATGAGCCTTTTTGTTTATTATGCCTCTGCCCTTGCTTTTTTATAGGAAAAGTGTAGGATGTCTGCGCCTATATGCAGCAAGTCTTTGCACAACACACTGGAAAAATAACGCTATCTAAGCAGAGCGCTCATTTTTCATTAAGACGACTACAGCGACACTTTAAGCAGAATGGACGCAATATTGTTCGTTATCCTGATCTACTTGTAGACGTGACTCCAGAGCAACTTGTGGCTTATTCGTCGAGTGGAATTATTGTTCATTGGGGAGAGGAGTCCCCACAAATTGATGCCCTGATGAGTGAGCTGGCCGAATGTGACGCCGTGGAAGATGCTTTGAATGAGCCGTACATTGCTAGTTATGAATACTTGTTTGAGCCTGGCGTTCCGGCTGTGATAGATGAGGTAACGGATGTTATCAGTATACCGGTGTTTGATTTAAATTCCTTGGTCGCATTATCCAGCGCTTATGTAAAATCTGTGCAGATTGATTACAATGAACTGGTAGTCGATCGTTTAGTAGAGGAGTTAAAGTTTGTACCATCAGTGCTAGCTAAACGTGGAGTAGTACGAATGAAAGGCAAGAAGGCAGGTAAGCTACTTGGAAAAATATTAGTTGTGCAGCACACTTTAAGTACGTCGTTGCTGGCAAAGGATTATCCTGAGTACGTTTGGCAAAATCCAGACCATGTGGCTTTTTATAAAATGGTAGTCGGATTTTTTGATGTACAAGAGCGCTGGGAAGTTTTGCGTGAGAAATTAGAAATTCTTCATTCCACTGCAGAATTACTGCGTAGCGATAAGGAGTCTAGCACTATGTTATTTTTAGAGTGGATTATTGTTTTGTTATTTATACTCGATATAGCTGTTTACCTGTTTGAAGGCTGGTTATAATTGTTTTTAGATAAAAATCAGACTTGACTTTTCGGCAAAAACCTGCTAAAATTTGGCAATGAGAAAAGTCAATCTACTTGTCGAGAGATCAAAAAAAGCTGCGGCGGCTAAGGCTGGAGCTGATAAGATGCGCGTTGAGCAAGGGCCCCGCTTTTCTGAAGTGGAGCCGCGTAATGGTCAGGTGTTGAGGATTTGGGATTTGCTTGCACTAGAAAAAAAACTAGGAATACCAGAACATGGCAGATTTTCTGAACCTAGCGCGCCACCAACCAGCGCAACCTTGCGCGAGTTACCATTGGAGAGTGGTAATTTTGTTTTACAGGTTGGATCCACCTTGGTGCAAATGGATTATTTTTTATATAGCGCGTTGCAACGTGAGCGTTTGATTACCGTTGAAGAAACGCCATTTCAATTTCCACCGGGAGCTGAGGAGCGTTTAGAAGAGCTGTCTAATGAGAATGATGATTGGATGGAGCTGGCAATTAGGCCTGGAGAGGTTGTGGTGTATCGGGCGCCACGTAGAGGGGCTCCGGTTTTGCCAGACGGTACGGAATTGATGATAGTTGATGTTAGTTCTTCTACAGATCTAGACGGTGAGTCGGTTGAAGGACTATTAGTTTCTCTGGAATCTGATTCTGATTATAGAACGGGTGAACTTGGCGCCGCCTCTCTTTTTCCAATGAGTCGATTTTTAGATGCTTTAGAGGGGACTTCCGAAAATGGAGAAAGAATTGAACGTCGAGAGCCGCCTGAGGCGGATTTGGCATGGTATAGAGAACAGGTAGAAGCCAAGCGAATGGTATCTGGCTCTGGTTTAATGGAAGCCTTGCAGATTAAGTCATGGAGTGGGCCGGGTAGGTACTTGGCTAGATTTGCCTTGCCAGAATTAGTTAGTAGGTCTGGGGTTAGTGGTGCTAGTCGTGAAGGGTGGGTACAGGTAACCAGTTTTGATGATTTGCAACAATCTTTTATAGTCCAGGTTGAGGGTCATAAGGGGCAGTCGGTGGCTGAATTTTCTTTACCTTATGGTATGTTACTGGATAATGCTGACGATGTGGTTATTGAGCCAACGCCGCAAATTACCTCAAGCGATGTGATAACGCCGCCTGATGTGACACGTGGTTTTCTACGAGGTCCAGGCGACGAATCAGATTATGGTTTATATGATGAAGTTGCTCCTGTGTCACGTTTTTCAGAAGCCGAGGCGGAATGGGAACCAACCCCCAGTGAGCCTCTGCCGCCACCTAGAAGAGATCCTTTTGCAAGACCAGATGACTTGGAGCCCCCGAGAATTTATGAGCCACCAAGAGCTGCTGCTCCTAGTGTAACCGCGCCAGGATATCCATCTGACCTTGACTACTTCTCATGGGACGAGCCTGCTTTTTTAGGATCAGGGGAGAGCACTGAAGATGATGATTCTACGGATCCTGGAATCTCTCTGCCGCGAGCCGGGGTTGAAACAGTTCCTGTTAGTAGACCAACTCATGAAGAGGACGATCATAGTGCTCCTTTTGAGACATTTGGGCGACTGGGCTTTGCGCCAAGTCCCCCTGAGTTGCCAGTCGCTGGCAACGATGGTTTTGGTAGTCAGACTCGAGAAACCACTTGGCCACCGGTTGATTTAGGATACGACGAAGATGCTGAGAGAGTAGATCCAGGCTTTACGACTGATGACTTGGATGAAACGCCTCCGTTTTCTTTCACGCCCCCACCACCAGCGCCGCAGGTTCCAAAACCTGAGCCGGCTAGAGTTGATATATCACATCTTCCACCGCCACCTCCAGCTGATGATTTTTTTAGTGACAGAAGAAGCAGTGTGATTGGTCCGAATGACATTGATATTAACTGGAGACCCCCGACGACTCCTAGGGTTGAAAAAGCCGCACCTGCTCCAAAGCCACCTATGAATCGGGCTGATATGGTTTTACTGTTGAGATCGCGGGGCGCTGAAGAAGCCGACCTGCGACGAAAGGGTAAATTGACTCGTGAATTACGTTTGGGGGGCAAAACTTTATATCCAGGTGATAAGCTAACTATTACTCTCGAGGAGGGTAGGGTAATGTTGCGCACTATGGACAAGTCTTTTACACCTTTAGCAGAAGGGGCTGTTGGGTTTGAGGAGTTTAAGGATTTACTCCTAAAAGGGGTAGTTGAGATTAGTGGATCTATTCCAGAGGGTGAGCGTCCACTGGCCGAGGTCAGTAAGGGCGAGCCAGTGGAAAGCCTTTGTCCGCATTGTGGGAGCCGGTGGGATGCTAGAGTTGAATTTTGTTTTGCTGATAGCACTCCACTACAGGATGTTTACGCTGATGGATCAATTGAAACTAGACAGGAATAGCCTTGGTAAATAAAGTTGTATAGAAAACTGGATAAAATCTCATGATCAAAAAACACCCCAGTAGGGGTGTTTTTATAAACCTTTTGAAAGGTAGGTGGTCTATTTGCTAGCAGCTTCAACTATTTTTGAAAATAGTTCAGGGTGATGTTCAGCCATATCAGCGAGGATCTTGCGATCTAATTCGATGTTATGCTTCTTCAGATTTCCCATCAGCTTGCTATAACTTGTACCATTTAGTTTAGCACCGGCACTAATCTTGATTTGCCAGAGGGCTCTAAACTGACGCTTCTTTAACTTTCTATGGTCAAAGGCGCGTTGGCCGGCTTTCTTGGCGGCGGTTTTAGCCTGACGAGTCAGGTTTTTTCGTCCCGCAGAAAACCCCTTGGTTTTTTTTAATAGGCTCTTGCGTCGCTGAGTACGCTTTGGACCTCCTTTTACACGTGCCATAAGCTAGGTGAGTCGTTCAATATTCTTGAGGTCGCCCTTTGAGGCGGTTCGGTCGCGGCGCTTGCTGCGCATCTTTTTCCCACTCTCGCGAGCATTAAAGTGGTCTTGTCCGGCTTTCCGGATGGTTACTTTGCCACTCTTCTTCCCCTTGTTTGTGCGCTTGATACGCTTGGAGATGGCTTTGTGAGTTTTTTTCTTGAGTTTGGCCATTGGGATTCTTATTTTTTCATGCTTACGAGTGACGTGAGGCGACCGCCCAGCCGTTTGACTGGTTGTTCGATCGTAATTTCTCTTTCCAATAACTTGATATATTTCATTATCATCTCACTCCCTAGTTCAGGGTGGGCTTTTTCACGGCCCCGGAGACGAATTTCTATGAGCAGCTTGTTCTTCTTATCGAGGAACTTTTGCCCAGATTTCACGCGAGTCAGCAGGTCATGCTCACCAAGGCTGACTGACAGACGGATTCCTTTGGTTTCGCCACCTCCTTTGCTACCAGCTCGGTTTTTCCGAGACTGTTTTTCCAATTCGTACTGCAGTTTGCCGAAGTCGACAATTTTACAGACGGGTGGAGTGGCTAAGGGAGCTACTTCAACCAAGTCGAGTCCAGCTATATGCGCCAGCTGCATAGCTTCGCTGGTTGGCATGATGCCGCGCTGATTATCATTCTCGTCGATCAGGTAGATCTCTGGAATGCGAATCTGTTCATTGCGGCGGTACTCTTTCTTGGTGTCCTTGGATTTGGCACCGTGTCGTCCGCCTCTTCGTTGTCGTGAAATTGTGGTTGTGAGTTATTGGCTAAAATGTGGAGATGGCGGGTCTCACACCCGCGTGTAGCTCTTGAATCTATTGCTGACTACATGCGTATCTCATTTAGTTTATTCGAGGAGCCAGCAAAAAATGAGCAAATGCGCCGGCACCTCTAGCTTGCATGTATTGTCCGCTTTCTGCCAAGCAACAGTCCGCGTAAGTCTGATAAAGGGTTGCACCGCGGGTCGGTCTATCAGACGTCAACCGGTTGCGATGGTCGTAGGATTTAGGCTACGACAGGAGCCAATGCAGGCATCTGGAAGGCGTTTGCCATCGCAGACTTTGCACGGCTAAAGAAGTTTGCACTTCTGAAGTTGGGCTGATACGGGAGCCCACCCGACATGCCAGGAAACAAATTCGGTAAGAACTATCGACTATAGTCATCCCCGCTTATGACCACCAATTGCTTGATTGGTCTAAGCGCGAATGACTAGTGTCCTTGTCTAAGTAGACGAGCCGAATCGCGATCTAAGTCGCGTCGCTTCAGTTTCTCACGTTTGTCGGCTTTTTTCAAGCCCTTCGCGAGGGTTATCTGGACTTTGACAAGGCCGGCGCTACTATACACTTTTTCAGGGATCAGTGTCAAGCCCTTTTCATGGAGTTTTCCGAAGATTGTGTCGATTTGGTGGCGGTGCAGAAGTAGTTTTCTGGGTCTTTCTGGATCATGACCACGAGCTAGGTTCATCCTCTGATAGGGAGAAACATGGGCATTTTGCAGCCAGAGTTCGCCGTTTTCAGTGCTAACATAGGCACCTTTTAGGTTCATTCCGCCTGCTTTTATCGATTTTGCCTCATCTCCACTCAAAACTAAGCCAGCCTCCCATGATTGGAGATATTCGTACTTGGAGCGGGCTTCGCGGTTTATTATCGATTTCATAGCTTTTGTATACTAAAGGAGGATGGCACTCTCGTCTATGGCCCCGCCCTTTATAAGGGGGAGCGGCTTGGTAGGGTGTTCGGTGAGTCCGCCTCTTCGTCATTCCAAGCGCGGAGACCGGAACTAGCCATTTCCACGTGATCAGCGGTAAGAAGCTTTAATGCGGCAAGTAAAGGGATGCGGTACTCGTCAGGATCGTCTAGGTGCTCAATGGCTCCGGCCAAAAAATCTGGCGGGCAAAGCACCCCTCTTAATTCAGGAAAGATTAACCGACCCCCTAAGCGTTGCATTGCGGTGGCGGTGTAATCAATTTTTCGTGATTCATCTGTCTCGCAATAGTGTTTTGCCAATGCTCTGACCCATTGCTCTACCTGTGGAATTTGAAGAGCAGCCTTTTTTTCTGGGTGAAAAATAGCTATACCTTCGAGCAGGGGGTAGAGGACGCGAGGCAGGATCTCATTATGCTGTTGTAGGTAGTTCGAAAAATAGGCGTATGTTCTTTCGAATGCATCAGGGTTTAGACGAATGTCCTTTAGGCGGGTTGGATCGGCAAGGGCTAGGGTTGTTGCAGCCTGAATTTCATAACTGCCGCTTCTCTTGTCTCTTATGTTTCTTTTTCGTTCACGGGGAATCATGACATTTATCATATTCCACTCCTCTGATGTGGGGAGTAGATCCGTCTGGCTTGGTTCTACAATACTGAGAGCAAGCATCTTGCGTAAGGTGTGTTGATCAAGCATTTCGTTTTCATGCCTTATTCCAGTCATTTCCTCTATAAACTCGGATCTGTTTGCCAGTGAATAGAATTCTCTTGGCTCAAAATGAATTCCTGCGTCATGGGTGTGTTCAGTAAGCTCGCTGGCTCGAGCACGAAATCTCTCGGACCTTTTCTTGTGTGTACGCATGGATGGTATCTCGGTGGCTTAGGCCACTGCTCGTGGTGGTAGCATTTGATGATCATCGCTTGCCTGAGCTGCTGGTGTCCAGTGTATGCGTCCCTGGCTAATCCACGCCTGCTTAGCTGCAAGTATTGTCATATTTCTGGCATCGTTTGAGTAGCCAGACTTTGTCTCATTGTGGCGAAGTTTTTCCATATCAAGACGTAGGTGTGCCCAGGTCATCTCAGGGCCTGGTGTAGTTTCGAGGAGCTCTGGAAAGATAAGACGAATATTGGCAGCAACATTTGCATAAAACTCCCAATTGTCCTCAAGCTTAATGTTTTCTATTGCCACTGTTAGTGCATCTTCAAAAATTGGCTGGAATGCCGCCCTTTCTTTTTGTACGTACTCCATGACTGCGTCATCAAGAATACAGAGGTTTACCGTATCCGATACAAACTGTTGGGGTGTGTATTCTTTAGGTGCAAATGATGATTTTTGAGCTGATAAAGCTCCTCCAACACTGAGGCCATTCTCCTGTTGTGCTGTCAGGCGTTGTTGCATAACGGGCACGAGTTCACGATCTAAAGCGAGTCGTGCATCTGGTCGAATGAGCGTAGCCTGTCGAAGCGTGAGCGAATTCTTAATCATGTATTGATAAAACTTTTCAGCATCTTCTTCAGGGTGCTTTCCTCTTAGTATTGGAGAAATGACACTTCTGCCGCCTAGAAAACGCATTATAAGAATGCTGGATTGTTCAATCGGTTGATTAGGAAAGAGGACTGTGCAATCAGCAGTGACCATGCCATGCTCATACCATTCTTCATGAGTAGGACTCTCTGTTGTGGGGGCAAGGAGCCATTCTCGGTCTAGATCCCGCTCTGGTCGAAACTGCTGGTCGGCTGCTTGTTGTTCTTGAAATAGGTCAACAGCACGAACTCTTAATTGTGGACCTGGTTCTTTTTTGCCCTCTCTTAGTCGCATGGTGTTATTTTTTAATCGCGTTTATATATCTATGTAGGCGATTTGTTTCATTGGCTCTGTCAAATTTTATCATGGTTGTTATCCTGTCACTAGGTTGGCCTGTGGTCAAGGGTAAGTGAAATTGGGAATGCATCAAATATGCTGTTATACTATGCGAGCGCTTGCCAGAGTAGGCGTTTTGCTTTAAAGAGTTGATTATGTTAGCTGACCAGATTACAACTGACCTAAAACAGGCGATAGAATCTTTAGTTAAAGATGGAACCTGGCCGGAGTTAACGCTGCCTGATATTCGTCTGGATAGGCCAGATCAAGAAGTGCATGGCGATTTTGCATCTAATATTTCAATGCAGCTAGCTCCACAGGTAAAGAAGAGCCCATTGGAGATTGCTGGAGATATTAAAGACCGCCTCACTGGAGAGTATGACAAAGTGCAAATTGTGCACCCGGGGTTTTTGAATATATTCGTGGGTAGCTCGCAGTTAGCGATTGAGTTGGCTGCAATTTTAGAGGCTGGTGATGGGTATGGTGATTCTGAAGAGGGCAAGGGTCAGAAGATTTTATTAGAATTTATTTCGGCAAACCCAACTGGACCGTTGACGTTGCCCAATGGTCGGGGTGGTTACTTAGGAGATGTGTTAGCTAGAGCGCACAAGGCGTTGGGGTACAAGGTGACTACGGAATATTATGTTAACGATCGGGGAAACCAAATCGATATTCTAGGCGAGTCAGTAGCTAGGCGCTGGCTACAAAAACAAGGAGTCAACGTGCCATACCCTGAGGAGCTTTATCAGGGAGATTATATTTCTGACTTGGCGGATCAATTAGAGATGAAAGATTATAAACTCACTAATCTTAAAAAGATGGAGTGGGTAAAGGGTAGGGTCAAGGAGCTGGCTCTGCAATTAATGTTGAAAGAGATTCAGCGGGTGGTTAAAGATAAAATGAAGATTAAGTTTGACGTGTGGAATTCTGAAAAGCAGATTTACGATCAAAAATTGCCTGAGGTAATGTTGGCCAAGTTACAGGAAATTGGATCTGTTTATCAGCAAGAGGGTGCTACCTGGCTTAAGACTAGTGAATTTGGAGACGACAAGGATAGAGTCTTAATAAAGAGCAGTGGCGAGGGGGCTTACCTGCAGGGAGATCTGTCGCTGTTTTATGAACGGTCTTTTACCCGTCGGCAAAATAAAGTGATTGTAATTTTAGGAGCTGACCACCATGGTTATGAAAAGCGCTTGAAAGCTTTGCCTAAATTATTAAAATCAGATACTGAGTTTGATTTGATATTTACGCAGATGGCAACCTTGATGAAGGATGGACAAGAGGTGCGCATGTCTAAGCGAAAGGGGAATTTTGTGACCATTGAAGAATTAATTGATGAAGTTGGCAATGACGTCGCGCGGTTTTTCTTTTTAATGTACTCGGCAAATCGTCATTTGAATTTTGATTTGGATTTGGCAAAAGAGGAATCGGATAAGAATCCGGTATTTTATGTGCAGTATGCTTATGCTAGAATTTGTAGTGTACTGCGCGAGGTTCACAAGGCTACGCCAGTAACCCACCAGGATTTGAAAATAACGGAGGACGCCGAGCGCGAGTTGATAAAAACCTTGTTGGTCTTACCTGGCCTGTTACATGATGTTGTAGAAAATTACGAGGCCCATCATTTAACGACTTATGCGATGGCCGTGGCCAGAGCTTTTCACCACTTTTACGCGCACTGCCGGGTGATTGATCAGGGAGAGATTAATCCTTCGCGAGTGGCTTTGGTTAAGGCCACCAAGCTGGTTTTAAAAAAGACTTTAGATACTCTTGGGGTAGCTGCACCGGAAAAAATGTAGTTATTCTGCGTAGGTTATTACATGTAATGATCGAGCGCAGTTGGTTGTCATAGAGGCTTAAAATTGGTATAGTACTCGTCATGCGAATTGGGATTGATTGCCGCACAATGCTCAACCCCGAGGGAGGGGAGCGCGCTGGTGTTGGACATTACACGACGTATCTCGTGAATAACTTAGTTACTCGTTCTAGTAAGGATACCTATGTCCTGTTTTTTGATCACCACATGCCTGACTCAGCGATTAAGGAATTGTCTAGTAGATCAAATGTGGAGATCGTTAGGTTCCCGCTCAGCGAGTATAAGCGCTATCTCCCTTTTGGATACTCTCATGTGTTTGTGGCTCAGGCCTTGAGCAAGGCAAATTTAGATCTATTCCATTCACCGGCCTATATAATTCCATTGCAGTACAACAAGCCATCAGTTATCACTGTGCATGACTTGGCTATTTATCGTAATCCAGAATTATTCCCTCCGAAGCAAAAATTTTCACAGAAGGTGTTGGTACCGAATTCTCTAAAGAAGGCGGCTCATGTCATTGCGGTGTCTGAGGCTACAGCCAAAAATGTTAGGGATCTTTTTAAGGTGTCGTCAGAGCGGCTGTCTGTGATCTATGAAGGTTTTACCAAAGGGCCTCGTGTCACGGTTGCGAAAAAAAATGCTGTTAAAAATAAGTTTGGAATTAGAGAGCGCTATATATTTTTTGTTGGAACGATTGAGCCTAGAAAAAATCTGGTGGCTTTAGTGAAGGCCTTTGATCAATTTATGAATGATAATTACCAGCGTCATCGCGATCTGCAGCTGGTTATCGCCGGAGGCAAGGGTTGGAAGCATGAAGCAATTTTTCAGGCTATCGCTCGGGCTAAGTGGTCCAGTAACATTAGAGTTATTGGTTACGTTACGCACGAAGAAAAAATGGGTCTGTTAGAGGATTCACTTTTTTTCGCCTTTCCGTCCTTGTGGGAAGGTTTTGGTTTACCGGTGCTTGAAGCTGCTAGTTTAGCAGTGCCGGTGTTGACCTCTAAAATATCGTCATTACCAGAAGTGGCAGGTCCTGGAGCGGAATATGTTAAACCAGATAGCATTAAGGATATTCAGAGAGGAATTACTGTATTAGTAAAGGGTGCCGCAAAAAGAAAATCATTAGGTAATAAGGGCAAGCTTCATGCGCAGCAATTTTCTTGGCGTCGGTGCGCAACTGAAACTCACGCTGTTTATCGACAAGTTGTAAATTCTCAAACTAAGAAACGATGATTAGATTTAACAACCTGTCTGCGCTAGCTGGAGTAGACCACGGTATAACCGAGAAAGGAGACGAGGCTCCAGCTGGACTGGTGCGTGGACAACAGACGCACGGCAACGGATTTGCCTGGATAGAAAACACCAATAAGTTAATAGTGCCTAAAGTAGACGCCTTGGCAACTCGGGCTGCTGGTTTAACTCTTGGTGTATATACGGCTGATTGTGTTTCCATATTGTTTGCAGATGAGCGATCTGGAGTGGTTGGTACAATTCACGCTGGTTGGCGTGGAACGGCCTTAGATATTACTCGTCAGGCAATTGAGTCTTTAAAGATTCATCCGAATAATTTAAAAGTTGGAATTGGACCAGCTATTTGCCTAAATTGTTTTGAAGTAGGAGAAGAGGTTGCTAAGCAGTTTGATGCGGCCCACGTTCGCCCATCAGAAGAGGCAGAGGGAAAATATTTTATTGATCTGTGGCAAGCTAATGTTGATCTAGCGCTCGAGGCGGGAGTGAAACAAAGTAACATTGAGGTAATTCGCCGCTGTACACTAGAAGACGATGCGCTTTATTCTTTTAGACAAGGAGATAGAGATGATAGGCAGGTTAGTTGGATTGTACGAAATGAGTAGTTGGTATAAAGAGGTCGACGGAGGCCTTGAGTTACAGTTGAGAGTACAGCCAAATGCTTCATCTAGCGGAATCGTTGGTGTTTTAAATGGAAGACTTAAGGTACGGATTCAGCAGCCAGCCGTAGATGGAGGAGCTAATGAGGCTTTGATAAAATTTTTTGCAAAACAATTGAAAAGTCGAAAATCTGCTATTAGAATTATTCGTGGCCATCAAATTAGGGAAAAGACCATAGCGCTAGACGGTGTTTCACAGTCCCAACTTAGTCTTGTTTTGCCATTTTTTGATATTTAGTGGGTTGGTTTATTATCCTAGGCTAGATCCGTCCGGTCTTGCAATTCAGGGGCTTCGCTGTTATAATCGCCCAATAATACGCACAAAATCCGTATGGCCAAACAATCAGAACAGAAGGGGGAGAATCAACCTAAGGGAAAATTCGCTGGCTTGGAAGAGGAGATTGTAGCGTTTTGGGAAGAGAACAAGGCTTTTGAGACATCGGTGACGATGCGTCCAGCTGATAAGACCTATACTTTTTACGACGGACCTCCGTTTGCGACTGGCTTGCCTCATTATGGTCACATAATAGGTAGTCTCATGAAGGACATGGTCCCGAGGTTTTGGACAATGCAAGGCTATCGAGTAGATAGGCGTTGGGGCTGGGACTGCCACGGACTCCCTATTGAAAATATTATTGAGAAGGCCCTCGACTTGCCTAGTCGGTCTGATATTGAAGAATACGGTGTTGAAAAGTTTAATGAGGCTTGTCGAAATACGGTTTTAACCTACGCTAACGAGTGGCATGGAGTTATTCGACGTCTCGGTCGTTGGGTAGACATGGACAATGATTACAAGACCATGGACATTGAATACATGGAATCGGTCTGGTGGGTATTTAAACAGTTGTGGGATCGCGATAAAATTTATGAGGGCAAAAAGTCCATGCATGTTTGCCCGCGCTGTTCGACACCGCTGTCTAACTTTGAGGTGACGCTTGGCTACCAGGATGTTGAAGATAATTCTGTAATTTGGAAATTTCCAATTGCGGGAGAGGATAAGACATTCTTGTTGGCATGGACTACCACTCCTTGGAGTACACCTGGCACGATGGGTCTGTCGATTGGTCAGGACTTTACCTATCTAAAAGTATTGGTAGCCGGAGAGGTGGTTATTTTTGCCAAGGATCGTCTGGAGTTTGTGATGGGAGATGTTAAGGAGTATGAAATATTAGAAGAATTGAAAGGCGCTGATTTGGTTGGATTACAGTACGAACCTATTTTGGATTTTTATAAGCAGCTGCCAGAGGTGCAGGAAAAGAGCGACAATGTGTATCGAGTTTACGCCGCCGATTATGTTGAGGTAACCGAGGGTACTGGAATTGTTACCGTAAACGGAGCTTACGGTGAAATTGACATGGAGGCGACCAAGCAGAATGACTTGCCATTGGTCCTGGATGTTGGCATGGATGGAGCTTATACAGCAGTGGCTGGACCTTATGCCGGAGTCTATGTAAAAGACGCCGAGAAAACTCTATTGTCTGATATGCAGGCAGCCGGTAGGGTGTGGCGAACTGAATTATATCGTCATAGCTACCCACATTGCTGGCGCTGCGACACTCCGCTATTAAACTACGCGACCACTAGTTGGTTTGTGAAGGTTGAAGAGATGAAAGAAGATTTGTTAAAAAACAATCAAAAAATAAATTGGGTTCCAAGCAATGTTAAGGACGGTCGATTTGGCATCTGGCTTGAGAATGCCCGAGACTGGGCAATTTCTCGTAGTCGATTCTGGGGAACTCCACTACCTATTTGGCAGTCGGAGGATGGAGACATTTTGTGTGTTGGAAGTCGGGCTGAGTTAGAAGAGTTGTCTGGAAAAGCCGTGACTGATTTGCACAAGCACATCGTTGATACTATTGAAATCCAAAAGGACGGTAAAACTTATCGAAGGATCCCAGATGTTTTAGATTGTTGGTTTGAATCAGGGTCAATGCCGTATGCGCAAAAACATTACCCGTTTGAGAACGCTGACAATTTTACACAAGGTTTCCCAGCTAATTATATTGCAGAAGGACAAGATCAAACTCGAGGTTGGTTTTATACATTGCATGTATTGGCAACAGCTTTAACAACCGGTGACAATCCTGCCATAGCTTTGCCAGACGGAACTACCCCGGCCTTTCAAAATTGCATCGTTAATGGAACCGTGTTGGCTGAGGATGGCAAAAAGATGAGCAAGCGGCTAAAAAATTATCCTGACCCGATGACGGTAATAGATAAGTATGGCGCCGATGCCTTGCGTTACTATTTGGCAATTTCGCCAGCGATGGAATCCAACAACCTCAATTTTACTGAGCAAGATGTAGATGAGGTGCAAAGAAAGTATATAAATACTTTTTGGAATGTTTTCACCTTTTATCAGATGTTTGCTGAAAAAGAGACGACTGAAATATTGCCGATCACTGACAGTGGAGAAGTTGTTCATGTTTTGGATCAGTGGATTCTTGATAGACTGGGAGAGACTGCTAATGAAGTGACAGAAGGGTATAACAAATACTTATTGCGCCAGGCTTCCATTCCTTTGCAAGATTTTGTGCAAGAGTTATCTACTTGGTATGTGCGTCGATGCCGAGATAGATTTAAAGGCGAAGATGCGGCTGATCGTCTGATGGCCCTAAGAACTCTTAAAACTGTATTACTTACGTTTGTAAAATTAGCAGCACCGGTAACTCCTTTTATTACGGAAAAAGTTTTTCAGGAATTAAAGTTGGATAGCGATCCAGTATCGGTGCATCATTGTGACTGGCCGACTGGTGCGGAATCTTTTAAGAACTCTGAGGTGGCTGAGACAATGCAGTCAGTGAGAACGATTATTGAACAAGCCTTAGCTTTGAGAGCTGAGGCTGGAATAAAAGTCAGACAACCACTGCAGTCAGTTTCGATTACGTCTGAACTGACTGACCCGTTTCAGCAAATAATTAAAGAAGAACTAAACGTTAGGCAAGTATTGTCGGCCGAGGTAGTGGCAATTGATACAGAAATTAGTGAAGAGCTTAAATTGGAGGGGGTTTTGCGCGAGTTGGTTCGTAATACAAATATGTTGCGTAAAAAAGCCGGCTTGACCATAAACGACCTGATTTCCATTAAATTACAGACTAGCAGTGAGCTAGTCGCGCAAGCCTTGAGTGTGCATGGTGAAGAGTATCAGCGTAGTGTTCTGGCAGAATCAATGGCAGTGGTAGATGACGAGCAGGAGCGCTCATTTAAGGTCGAAGGACAGAAAGTGACACTGTCATTCTAGGTCTTTTGTTGGGTTAAGCTCAGGCCCTTGGTTCGTGGTAGAATAAAGGTATGGCGGCCACATATAAAACTGAAGGTATTATTTTACGTCGATGGGACTATCGTGAAAAGGATCGGATGGTGCGTTTGTTTACGCGTGATTATGGCAAACTGACAATGCGGGCAATAAGTGCAAAAAAAGCCACTGCTAAAC